>Ga0123354_10002987_pt1 | contig 23011 bp, 15 predicted proteins | sample TergutLab28metaG_2_FD_97872 | JGI IMG/M metagenome (GOLD analysis project Ga0123354, IMG submission 97872) | Labiotermes labralis P4 segment gut microbial communities from Petit-Saut dam, French Guiana - Lab288 P4 | ecosystem: Host-associated > Arthropoda: Insects > Digestive system > Gut ... | reverse complement strand
TATTGGATAGTAAAAGTTTACACTAGATTGATAAGTATACACAGTGGGATGCATTGTCTATTGCAGTGTGATGCTGGTGTTCATTATTCTCTGTTTAATAGTCTCTCTTAGCTGTGAATTTTCTTGTTAGATATTGTTTGACATTTCACTTTGCACAATTATTTAAAAGAGACCACAAAGTACTGCGATTTATATAACATTGTTTTTAAGCAGATCAATAATGGTTGGTGCTGCATGTGCCGTGTTTCCGCACTAAATGTCTTTCCCCTTCACTGCCATGCTAACAGCTGTCAGTCGTCTAAAGTGACTGCACTGTTAATTTGTTTACAAATTAATAATATTTGTAGGAGTTCCTATTATGCTTATATATTTTCATCTTTTAGTTTTTAATTTTATAAACATTATTGAAAAAGCATGTAACCAAATATTACAGTAATTGTTCCATAGGTTAAAAAAATGTTAGTGGAAAGGGCTGATCAAACCTAAAACATTTTAATGTACCCAGGCTAAAAAGAATATTTTGCATTATACTGTATAGGCTTTAATGAAAACTGAATGCATTACAACATGAATCATATCAGAAATATGGCATTTTTTTTATACAATTTCTGTTTTTATTGTAAAGAATAATATTCTACTGTTGACTTCTCTGTGGCAGTTAATGTTCTTCTAAGTATCTTACAAAATTGTAATACCTGATGTTGGCCATATAGGATGATAAGTGTTGTATTAAATTCTGAATAACTAAAAATATCACGTTGTGATTGACAGTCTATTTATAATCTCACAACAACACACTTGAAATTTTTGTAACTGTGAGCATTTTCATGGCACACTTGGCTTTACAATCCTACCCTTGACTGAAAATTCTTTTTGACAAGGGTTGCATGATAATTTTTTCAGTCTTTACAGATTAAATCTGTTCAGAGTAGCTTGAAATGGAATGATAGTTGATTTTCAAGTTATCACACAGTTCAGACCTTTCCTAGAGACAGTTCTTCACCTTTGGCATGCAGTTGCAAGTTCCAGAGGTTGCTGGTCAAGGCTTTGCTTTATTTCATATGGAGGAGAGGAAAATAAATGGAAGTACTTGCTGCCAGTCACGTCACAAGATATTTTCACTGACATACTCTTACCTGGATAAGTGTTTTGGGCATTGTTCATCAACTTGGAATTTTTTGTATGACAATTTTTCACTGCCTAGATCTGTTTTCATTGTCACGTAGAAAGGTGGGTAAGGATCCGTATCTGGTGGGCCTATTTAAAAAGTCAGTCTGTATCATTTGTGAGGCTTGATGTGGTAAGTTGTGGCGTGTATAACTGTTTAAATCATGAGAATTTCATAGTTTGTATTTTAAAAATACATGCAACTGCTGCCAAAGTGCCCTGTATAAATGTTTTTCAAAGAGGCAGTTGTGGTGCATATGCTTTTCCATGGAACTTTTTAGCATTTTCATAGCTAACACTAAATGTCTGTGTGCATGTTGCCAGCTCAAACAGCAGAACATCACACAGCAACAGCTGCTGGAACATTTGTTGAATGAGCGTGCTGCTAATGAAAGCATTGCTGTATTATCATCCGATAGTTCCACAAACTCCTCAAGGTCCACATCACCTACTGAGGCGTAAGTAGTTTCTATGAGTATGGAGAGGCTTGAGATTTGACATGGACTTCATTTTAAAACTAAAATTGTATTTGTAATATATAAATATAATTATTCACAGTTTTATTCAGTCACTACAGGAAAATGCTGATATGTTATCCTCAAGATAGGTCATGATAACTTTCATCCAGGTCCTTTCCAGTTCAGTAGTCATCATACCATTCACTTCTATATGTTCTGTGGTGTTAAGTATACCATAAATTAAGGAGGTCATAACAGTGTGTGATGTGCACTTAACAGATCTGTTCACTTTTGGGATGAACTTTACTGAATCAGATAATTAAGGTGATGAAATGTTCTAGTGTAATAAAGAAACATAAAAGGCATGTGCATCTGTTAACTATTAGCTGATACTCAAAATGGTGAGAAGTCAAAAGTTGGCTGAATGATCAGTCTGAAGGATCCAATGTCAGAAACTAAATGTGTGTAGTTTTTTAAAACTGTAACACTTATGCACTGCATTACTGCAGTGGCACAGCACATTGTCAGTCTGGGTGAGCATCACATTTTGTCAACATAAATAACTTTACTGTTAGTTCCAATGTGGCCGCCAGCACTGTAGAACTCTGAGATTTAAAATCTCCAATTCTCAAATGAATTTAAAAAAAAAAGACACTGTTAAAATTCTTTCTTCATACCAAATTTGATTCTTAGCCTGGAGGTCACCTGTCCTTCATGACATTATTTTATGATTTTCTTAATTCCCTGCCTCCACTCAAATGCTGGGATAGTACCTTTGAATAGTCCACAACAGGTTCCTCTCACACACCAAGTTTGTACCATTTACAGATATTCACAAGTCTTATATCGTTATCATTGGGATACCTAATAATGTATGTAATTTTTAGATGGTATCAGTGACTAAACTAATTCACAAATAGCAAAGTGATCATTCTTTTTGTCTAGTAACTCATGAATCTTATATGAGATTCTGTTTAAATTTAATATAATAAATTGGACAAAAATATACCATATATACCCTAACTAAGATAATAATTTTTCATAACCCATTTTTGAAAAGTGGGGATCTCTTACAATCTTGTACAAAGTTATGTGTGATTTTAGGCTTTTGCCATGAAGTAGCTGAGAACTGCGCTCTTCTGGGTTATTACTCAGCGAATAGTGGTAATATTGTACCTACATTGCGGGACAACCTTTCGGTCTCATCCTCAGGGTTCAGGAATCCAAAAGAAAGCCTGTAGCCCCAGTATGGAATTTATATAGGGAAAGTGTGGGCAGTGAAAAGTCTCAGTTTGTTGCAAGTAGTTGGATGGAGGAGAGTGTGGTAGTTATTGTGGCAAGAGAGAGAGAGGGGGAGGGAGGGAGAGAGAGATGCTCTGTAATAGTGAAACAAAGGAGAACACTTACATGAGATAAGTGGGGGGGGAAGGAAAGAAAGTATTTGATTAATGAACAGAAAATCTAAAACAAAACAATAGGAGGGGGGGAAGTCATAACCCAGTGCTATTGCATGGTAACAATACCATGTGCAGGGACAGGATACACCAGACTCATTAGTGGAGTAATGGGCAGGGACATGTGAGAGAGGAAGTAGATAGAAGACTAGCACAAGGAACAAATAAGTAAAAACCAGTAAAACAAATGGTAATAATTAGCAAAATAATACAAAAACAAGGAGGTTGTAAATGTCATAGTCCAGTGCTACTCCATGGTAAAATTACCATGTGTTGGGCCAGGAGACCAAGGAACATAATAATCCAGACTGAAGGACAGGGGAAAATCTAAGGGAGGAAGGAGATGAGTACATTGAGCAAAACCAGTAACACTGAAATTGAGAGGGGGGATATAGTCGTTTGGTACTAAACCGAGCTAAAGAGGGACAGGAGGATAAGTACCTTAGTGGTTCAAAAAGAACAGTAAAGGAATCAAAGAAGAGGGGGGGAAGAGAAAGGAGAAGAAATTTGTAAATAAGAATGGAACTGGAAGGGCAGAAACAAAATGACAGTAGAAATGGAAGTAAAATAGAAAGCAATGGAAGTGAAGAGGAGGGGAAAAAGAGGAAAAAAGATGTCTGGACCCAGGAGTGAAGAAGATCTGGCAGGGGGTCCAACCGTAGAATGGAGTTGGGGGGGGGGGGGATCCCGGTTTCAGTGTGAGGAAAGAGGATAGAGGAAGGGCCCTTAAAAGGGCTGTAAGCTAGTGACTGCTATTGAGGAGGCTGTCTAGTGTCCCTAAAGAGGCGAAGGGGAGGTTTCCATGACCCATTTATAGTCAGGCCATCCTCCCTGTTCATATTGTTAGGGTGGAACTCCAACTGCGCTGCCTCCCTGCAAAGTTGTTCCATATTGCCAGGTACAGTAGAGAGGATCCAGGTGTCTTGGAATTTAATAACATGGTTATGGTTGAACTTATGTTCTACCACCGTCAATTTATCTGGACGTCCAAGCCATATGTGCCAGTGGTGCCCTTTTTTTCTGGTCAGTATAGATTGGACAGTCTCTCCAATGTACATCTGACCACACTTGTAGGGTATGCTGTAAACCCACCCCCCCCCCCTTCCTCGCTTCCAGATTGTCCTCAATAGGATGAAGGAGACTGGAGGTCTTCCTAGGCAGCAGGCCAACACATTTAATGTTGTGTTTGGCCAGCATTCTGCTGAACTGGCCATATGTCATCTGAACATGTTGAAGAAGAGCAACTGAGGTGGGCTTCCCTTTCAGCTTGGAGGTTTTAACTGCCAGGTTGAGGGCCCATTGTGTCTGATATTATAACCATTTTCCCTGAAAATGGTTTTGGGAACTCCAACTTATCATGGAGGCTTTCCTTGTCACAGATAACCCTGTCTATGTGCACCAACATTGAAAGAATTACTATATATTGGAGGGATGGTGACGTGATCGAGGGTTCAGGTAGAAGTTATTGTTGGTAGGTTATCGGTAGACCTTATGGCCCAGGGAGCCATCTGGTTTGCTGTGTATGTTGATATCAAAAAAGGGTAGGTGGCCATCTCTCGCTGTCTCCATGGTGAACTGTATATTCCTGTGAAAGCAATTCAGATGATTAAGAAACCTCTCCAGCTTCTCTGTTCCTTGCGGTCAGACAGCAAAGGTGTCATCAACGTAACAGAACCAGCACAGCAGTTTGTGGGCAGCTTATGCTAAGGCCATCTCCTCAAGGTCTTCCATAGAGAAGTTCATGATGACAGGAGAGAGTGGGGAGCCCATAGCCACTCCATCTGTCTGCTAGTAGAATTGACCACCAACAGAGAAGTATGTAGAAATGAGGACATGCCTAAATAAGGCCAAATTGTCTTCACTGAAATGTTGGCTTAGGGGGTTAAGGGTCTCCACTTTAGGCACTTGGGTGAACAGGGACACTGTACCAGAACTAACCATTAGATCCTCTGGTCCGACTTGTGAAAAACCCAACATGTGAACAAACTCAATGGTGTTCGTCACATGATGACTAGAGCGCCCCACCAGTGAGATAAGCAAGCTTGCCAGATACTTGAACAGCTTGTAGGTAGGGCTTCAATATTGCTTAGAATGGGCCTTACGGGGACATGATCTTTATAAATCTTAGGAAGTCCATAAAGCCTCAGCAGCCTTGTGCCCACAGGATGTATTCACTTGCAAATCACCTCCACAAGTGTAGATCTCGTTAAGCAGAAGTGAGGTTTTGTTTAGGTATTTTCCTGAAAATTGAAGATTACGAAGGGTGATTGCCTTATATGCATGATAGTCTCATATTCAAATAAATAGAATGTTCACAGAATATGAACCACATTGGCTAGTTCATACTGGCACTTTTTTTGGGACATGTGATATTGTCTCATCTGATTAAATGTATACCATATAAAAACTTTCAGGTAAAAGTTGTATATATTGTTTATATATTTTAGATTATGTACATTTGTTACACAGTCAAACCGCAGTATAGCACCACTCTGTGTTCAGTACGTGTTGATGGTCTATCAAGGGTAGCAGGAAACTGAAATAATGTGTACATAATAGAGAATTCCTGTTCACAGTCTTTTGTGGGTGCCAACTAAGGGTGGCGGCATATGGAGCTTTGTCTATATATTGGGATATTTTCCATGACTTCTGTGTTAAATGAATGAACTGGTACCTCATGCACTTCTAAAATTTCTTCCTTGTTCACATAATACAGTTTTTATTCTTACAAGTTATGAATTCTTTGTGTATTCCTAACAGTTCCTGATTTTATGTTCATCAAATTTACCTTCTTCAGTTTAAGGTGTACATAACTTTTTAAAATGGTTCTTGTCCTCAGTTGTAATGGTAATGCACGACCAGTGAATCTTGCAATATCACACAAGATTCGGCGCCGCACAGCATTACCGGAAGAACTGCTATACCCCATCATTTCATCAACCACTAACCAGGACCGGTTGACTGTCACAGAAATACCTACCAGTAACATCACCCAGGAGGAGATGGACTCAAATTTGATGCCATCACCACTAGCTGGAGGCATTGTGAGGGTGCCCAGTGCTCCAGGCTCACTCAAGTGTGTATTGCCCAAAGATTAAAATTTAAGTCAACAGTAAGAAAGAATGTGACAATTTAACTTAACTACAGTGCTGTTTTCTTATATACATTGTATCATGTTTGTTTTTAAAATGCCAGACATCTCTGTTGTAACTTAAGTGCCTTCTGGAAGGCTGCCTTATAATTACCTCCTGATAATTTGGACTCCACAGTCTAAATTGCCAGGATGCTACTGAACCTTATTCAGAATCAGTTGAATCAGTGTCACTTCATAATGGTATTTGCATAGATTCATTTTGTTTTGATCTCCAGAGCCTTTGGTCATTAGTTTTGTCTTATCATAAGAGTTGTCCTCATATTTTTTTGTGTACTTTGCATTTGCATTTGTATGCTGTATACTTAGCCTGCTTTATTCATCATTTAGTAGTCTGTCTTATGACAGGTCCAAGCCTCTTCCAAAGCGAGCTCTCCACATAGTACGATCTAGAGCTTCCTCATTGAAATGATAGTATCCTCTCCTTGGTAGCTTCTTATGTCTTCTTCCTCGTCTTCCTGTCACTTCTATCCCCCCTTTTATCTTTCTTTCAGTAGCCTGTTGTAGAAGGCAGTTTCTACGCAAAATGTGACCAATCCCATTACCCTTCCATTTACTTATTTCATGTAGGATATTCCTCTGCTCCTTGACTCTAAGTAATACTTCATTTCGTACATGATTGTTCCAACTGATCTTCTCCATCCTTCTCCAGCACCACATTTCAGAACTTTCCAGATGTTACTGATCTACTGCCCGAAGCATCCAAGTTTTGGCACCATATAAAGCTATGCTCCAAATGTAGCATTTTACTAGTTTCTTCCTCAATTTTAAGTCCAATGTGCTAGTAAAAAGAGCCCTCTTCTTATTAAATGCAGCTTTTTCCATAGCAATCTTGGATTTAATTTCACAAGTACATCTTCCATCATTTGTTAACATGCTACCTAAATATTTAAAAGATTCCACATTCTCTAGTCATTTTTGGTCTATCATAATTTTTACTGGGAATGGTTGTCTTGAAATTCTCATTACTTTTGTTTTTTCCACATTCATTTCCATTCCATAGCATCTGCCAATTTCAGTTAGTTTATCAGTCATGTCCTGTAGCATCTTTTCTTTCTTAGCCAGTAACACAAGATCATCCCACAGTGTGAATGATTTGCCCTCCTATTTTGAAGTCTCCAAACTCTTCCAGAGCTTCCTTGGTAAGGCATTCACTGTACAAGTTGAACAGAATTGGTGACAAACAGCCACCTTGTCTAACTCCTCTTCCAATCTTCACACTTCTTGTCTCCCCTCGGTTCAGTTGTATTTTAACACTCTGAGCCATGTACAAATTGCTAATCAGTCTTCTTTTACGCCAGTCAGTATCAGTCCCCTTTAGGATCTGTATTAATTTGGTCCAGTTGACCTAGTCAAATGCCTTGTGCCAGTCTCTGAAGCAAACACACAGTTCTGCATGTATCTCCAAGGTTCATTCTCATATTCTCAGCATCCCAATTGCATCCCCAATTTTCCTTTCAATCCTTCTTCTAAATATCTTTCGTACTATCTTTGCTGTATGTACAATAAGGTTTATTGTGCAATGGTCAATGCATTTTGTAGCTTGTGGCTTCTTCTTTAACCCTCTGATGCTGGAATTAAATCCCTCTGATCAATGCTGCCTGCTGAAACTTTTTACTGGGGCTTTTAAATTTGAATGCTTACTCTTAGAAAAAAAAAAGCGTATCGCATAGACTTTTCCTTAAAATGTAATGAAGTACAATTTTGCACTGTGCGTATGAATTTGGTTAATTTGGGGAAAAATGTTTTTCAATTTTTATAATAAATTTAGGCCTGTGAATGGCATGTATCATATAAAATGTGGTGTAAATAGTTCATTACATAATTCTGGCTGCTGCATAAGGTCTGTGGCACCTTGGATCACTGTTTTATCACCACACACAGTATTCACAAAGAGGGTGATATATTACAAATTTACTTTTGTGTGATATTCCATGAAACAAGGCACCACACACAGGCCCATGTCACATCTGGCGCACTGTGCCCTTTGGCCATGAGAAGAACACAGACGGCAGAGCAGTTGAGCTGATTTTGCTGGCCATTGTTGTTATGGCTACTTCTGCTGAGGCTGGCTGCTGCTGCTGCTGCTGTTGTTGTTGTTCTTCTTCTTCTTCCTCCTCCTCCTCCTCAAAATAGTTTTCTAATATCGCTAGCTTTCGCACCTGATTCCGAGGCCATGTCAGCAACCAGAATTTCACTGATGGCTTCCTCCTCAAGTTCCATTTATTTTTTTCCGGCCATTGCTTGAGACCCACAATCGTCTGCCTTGTTTAGACTACCATGTATGACTGAGCAGTTTCAGAAACATAATACCAGTAGATGCCAACATCTTCTACAGTGACAGCAAAACAGATCTAAAGCTACGATGTGACTGCTGTATAAATATTCCAGCTATTCGAGGGTGCCCAAGACGTTGTTACTAGATTGATGGCCTAATTTTGCATGTTACTACCCCACAACCCCTACAGATTACCCCAGCACTACAAGAGGTATGTCTGTGGGCCCTTCTGTAGCTGTAAACATCGAGTTTTGTGGATATCTCGAATTTTTTAGCATTAGTTTTGTCTGAATTATATGGGTATGCCACTGATGACATTTCTGGTCAACAACTAAAGTTCACTTCACAGGGCAGTGTTGATATTTCAACCCACAGTGAACCACAGGGCAAGCGATAGTCAAAGCAAGCAGTGTCAGAACCATATTAGTCAGCTGGGAAAAATGTGCAGTTACTAAGTGGTACATTGTGGCTCCTGAATGAAAGCCTGACTTTCAAGGGTCCAGAAGCATAGCAAGCCACAGCAGTTAACCGAATAGGAGTGAACAAAATTCCTCCAAACTTTGACACACTGTTTGTGACGTCTTTATAAGTCGTTCAGCATTAAAGAGTTAAGGCATCATTGTAACTTCTGTAAAGTCCTTGGGCAACTCTCCAGTTTGATATTTGGTGTTAATCAATTTTTTCATTATCTTCAAACCACTTTCTCCCAATAATTTGAGCACATCTCCGGGTACATATCATCTCCTGTAGCCTTCTTATTCCTTAGTTCCTTAATAGCTTTTTCCACATCACTTTGCAAAATAGATGGGCCAGCCTGCTTTATAGCCAAGATCAATTCCTGTGACAGTACTTCTAGAAGTTTTGAAGTTGGTAATTATATTTGGGTTTTTATCAGGTGGAAAATTTAACTCTAGAATTTACTTAGAAGTGTTTGCTTATGAGGAAAAGTTCCCTTGCAGAATTACTGGAGAGGGCTGCAGCACCATAGCAAGTGCCTTGAAAAGTTTGCTGTTTAGTATTACAATGTTTGTTTATGTGGTACATTCTGAAGTGTGTATAATGTGTAGATTTTTTTTTCTCTCAATCAGAACTGCAGCAGTTATTTCCTGCTCTGAGTAGGATTTTGATGTCTTAGTTAAAAGTTTTTTAAATTAGAAACGTTTTCTGAAATGATGTCACAATCTGTAGCTGGGACAGATGATCCTTGGGTTTTATTCCATTATTTTTCTCAGTTTCGAAGTGATATAACACCATTTCATTGCAGCAGAACATTAGTAGCCAGTAGACCAGACCAGTTGAAACCATCACCAATAGCAGCACGTAAAGTGTATGACAAACAGGAGTCAACCTCGCCTCGCCTTGCACGCCGTACCACAAATCTTGCACAGGGCAACCTGTTTGGCAGGCCAGGGTCTATGTGAGTAAACCACAACAATTACCTTGTCCTCATGTCAGTTGAATTGGTGGCTTCTTTCTTAATTTTCTAGAAGCTCAATAGGAATAGCCACTGTGATGTTACCTTCATTATTTAGGTGATATTTTGTTTTTATTGAGTTTTTATGATTTTTACACATGTTCATAAAATTGTGAAAAACATCTTCATCATGTCCATATGTCTGTCTGCCTTTCTGCTTGGAACAATTTGGTATCCATTGGATGGATTTTCATGATATTTGATATTTGAGTATTTTTAAAAAATCTGTTGAAATTCAAGTTTCATTAAAATATGCCATAAACAAAGGTACTATACACGAAGACCAATATACATTTTTGATCTTATCTCACTCAGTTCTTCTTAGAATGGGAAATGTTTCAGACATAAGTTGTGGAGAAAATCAACACACACACATTTTATGTTCAAGAAATTTTTATCGAAAATCGTGCTGTTTGTGAGATAAAGCAGAAAAATATTGTGGAGCCAGCAGACCATAGATGACAATATGGCGCATTTACATTTCATGCTGGTTGCCCATGACTACAAACACATACTCAGAATATGTAATATTTATTGCTTTTCCACTGTAGCAGTGTTTGCATGAATGTGCCTTAATGTTCTGTTATACGTAAATTGCCTGTCTTGTTATATGCCAGTTTTGCTATGCCCAAAAGAATTACAATCTTGATTTTAAGTGTTTTAGTGTAATAATTGAGATGATAATGATTTATCAGGTTAGAGGTTATCACAGTAGTGAATATTAAGACTGCAGTTTCTGTAGTACAATGCATAGGTTTGAGGGAACTTGCTGCTTGTATCTTCTCTGTCATGGAGGCAGCAGGTCCCTCCATGACAGTAATGATCTATTGAAATACACAATGTCACATTTCAAAAGACAGCCATTTTAATGGTAATGTTAGTGAGCTTTGGTATATAGAGAAGGTCTGTAAATACTGCTAATGATTTAGGACCTTATCTTCAGTGATTTAATAATTTATGTGTTGTTCATAAATTGATTTGCACAGATTCTGCTAGTGAATCCACAGAAGTGTTTAAATGGTGAAATTGTGATTTAATGTGTTTGTTTTTAGTGTGATACCATATTTAGTGAATAATATTGTAATGATCCCAGCTGAAACCAACATAGAAGATATATTATTTTCCCATATTTAGTTAATTTTAATTTAGTAAGTAAGTTGGTCTTACACAGTTACATTCCAGAACTTGCAGTCTGATGTGACAACTGTTGAAACAGTAATCAACATTCACATTTTCTCACTGTCAGAAATTTTCATTACTCAGTATATTCTGCAAATGATGTTAATTATGTAACTTATTAATTTTTGTATAAGCAGTTTTACTTATTTCATGGAATTTTTTTATCAGAATTTTGAACAGTGAGTCTTATAAGAAGATGAACAGTTTCTTGATGCCACGTTACATAACTCAGATTAATTAAACAGAAATTTCTCTGTAGTAGAATTCTCTTTGCATTGCACTAAATTTCTTAAGATGGAATGGCTTTTACTGGCCCTTTTTTATATGGGAACCCATTTAGAGCTCCAAAATTAAGATTTAGGTGGAAAAGTGAGCTTTACATCAGTTAGATATAGAAATACACACTTCCAGTCTTATAACAGGTTAAAGCTCTGTTGAGTGGATCTTTTTTTTTTAATGACCTCGGTTACCAGGCCTTTCTAGCAAAAGGTCATTTGTGTATTACATAAACATTTAAGATCAATCAATCAATAATCCCATCATTCCGCTGCGGAACATAGGGCATCCACAAGATTCCTCCACCACACTCTATTCTTGGCGACGCACTTAATCTCCGCCCAGGTCTTTATTACTCCTTTGGCCTCTTCAAGCTCCGTTCTTCGTCACGTGTTCTTCGGCCTTCCTCTACTCCGTTTGCCTTGGGGGGTTCCACTCTAGGGCTTGTCTGGTTATATCATCAGTCAGTTTCCGCAGTGTATGGCCCAGCCATCCCCACTTGCGTTTCCTGATCTGCAAATCTATTCTTGGTTGTTTCATGCTCTTCCACAACTCGTTATTTGTTATCCGGTCCGGCCAGAAAATTCTTAGTATTTTCCTCAAACTTTTATTAATAAAGACTTGCAGTTTAGTTGTTATATATTTTGAGTTTTCCCAAGTCTCACAGCCAGAGTAGGACTGCTTTCACGTTCGTGTTGAAGATGCGAAAAACATTTAAGATAAGTGATATAATATTCTCACTTCATAATAACATTTATGTTTCCCTTCCCCCATTCTTGGTGACACAAGAGGTGTTGTAGCATTGAAGGCCTGTCAGGGTCAGGTTAATGCTATCACAAACTATGCAGCTGCGTGGGATCCCACTGTCCTAGGGGCCCCAAAAGGCTGTTTGTATTCCATACTTTCTATACATGTTTCATATTTAAATTGTTACTAGTTTATGTAAAATAAAGTTGTCTGTTCAAGTCATCACATATTTGCAGTGGGACCTAGAATGTCTTAATCTGGCCCTCCAACCTACATTATACGTAGTATAGTCTATATTCAGTACTGCATCAGCAGGCACAGGAAATGTAATGTTTTGTAGTTTGTTTATCTGTTGGGATTTGTAATAACATTTTTTTTTTCAGAATTTTTGAGACAGTGAGAGCAGAGTTAGTATCTGTTCTGTATTGAGAGAAGGCAAACTGTAATTGTGCAATGCAGATTAAATCAGGTTGCATGGTATTAAAGGACAATCTCTGGCTTGGGTAGTTCATTGAATTTCATGTGCAGAGTATTAAAAATAAAAGTTAGGATTTGAATTTTAAACAGCTTGGTTAATTTTTAAGATAGAACTTTTCAAGTTGTGAAGTTTTATGAAATATACAGATGGAATAAATATTTTTAATGAGTAATGCTTCTTTCAATAAGCTTTCAGTTTCTTTTGATTTATTGGTATACAAAAAAATAAAGTTCATAGAATTGTTATTAGAAAGACACAAAGAGCTTACCCATGAATCTACAAAATATGCTTATGTGGACACGTTTACCACATACTTACAGCCCTGCCAAATGTATGCTGTTAGTTGGTGCTTTTGTAAATTGCTGTGTTGTAGTCGTAAAAGGTACAGTCTTTTAGTCTTAGTCAAGGTTTTGTATTCCTTCTTGTCTCATCTGCTTATCTTTCAGTGGGTATGACTCACACCCCCCACCCCCCTAGGTTATGTTGTTTGCAGTGATTGGAATGAAACAAGTACTGTGAATCACATAGTGTCCAAGTTGTTTACACTTTCTTTCTGACCTATGTGGTGGCCTTAAGGGGGGCATTTCTCATCCTTTATGTATTTAGTTTCTTGTTTATATATCTATGTGACCGTATATCTGCAGTATGAAATGATGCAAGAAGTTCGGGATTTTGGAATGTATGGATTCAGTATGCGCATGACTGGGGTGTTGTTCACAGCAAGAGTATTAATAAGGATGAGGATAAGGATAAGAATATCTTCTGTTTTACCAACAAAATAGGTCCAAAATTTAATGACTTGTTTATTTGTTAATTCTGCTTTCATAACCTTATTAGTCTTTATTTTGCAGAATAAAGGATATTAAATCCCATTGTACTACAAGGCTGGCAACCAGACTTTAAATTGGAGAAAATGGTATTAGTATTGAAAAGTTTTAACAATTAGCAAGCTGATCCATGCAGATGTGTCATTACAACTGTGCAGTGCATGAGCAAAAATTTTAATGAGCAACACGCATGTAACATATCTATCTTTTCACATTCAGAATTAACTTTAACTGGAATGAGTTAATGTGTGTCTGTGATCATAGCATTCACTGCTCTAGCACAGTTGAGCTGAGGTATGTAAATAGTACTCACGTATAAAAGTGGCAGAAGTTGTGATTTTTGTTCTAAATGGGACAGATTTGCAATTTACCAAAACAGCAAATAGAAATATGGTCATCCTGTATATATGTCTGTGTTTATTGATGTCAATGTAATTTTATAACAATGTTTTTCTCTTATTTTATCTTGTAGCCTTGCCACACAAGAACTATACCTCACTATTATGGCCCTTCTTCTTATTTTTGTTCTTAGTTTTATGCCAGCTGCCTGGATCCTGCTCCTGAATATTTGCCATAGTGTATAAAATGCTGCCTTTCTTTTCTTGATAGAGATCTCAAGGAGAAGAAAGGGGGAGAAAACTGTGAATGTAGGCTTCTACTGGGTCATAGCTCACCTCCACTTACTCCTTTCATTCATTTCTTATGTATTTGGTAGGTTGTTGCACACTGGAAGCTGGTCTTAACAGTTCTCACCTGAAGTGGATGCAAAAATAATTTGAAGCAAGTTGTGCATAGTTGTGTGTTGGGGGTTTGCTGTGGTGGGAATGGGCTAGGTATGTGTTGGCGTGAATGACATTTCTATTGGAATAGTTTAGCGATAATCACTCTTCTCCATGACATATGCTGTTACTGTACTTGGAAGCTTTTATTTTAGATATCAAGAATTTGTCAATGTGAACATGTCTGAGGAAGAAACATTAATCTCTTTAGTAAGAAATCATAGACTCCTTACTGACAAGACAAATTAATACTGTAATGATTAAATAGAATAGAATAAATGGATATGGATCTTGTTTGTGAAGAGTTACCAACAGTAGTACATAATTGATTTCTTAGATATAATTGTCAAATTTGCATATTATATTTGTTTTATTCCGTATCCTTATATTCTGTTTGCTGCCTATGGACCAGGCCCCTAATTTTTCATTCTGCAACCTTACTGACGAAGTGAAGTAAGTGGAAAACTTGCTCCTGACTTTGTTGCATATGTGGTTATGTTCCTGTAGTAGGTGAAAGCGCTTTTATTTAAGTTATATGTGAACAGAATCATGACAGTACAAAAAGTTATTCAGACTGCATGAATACATTGTGTACTTATAAATATGACTGAGATTTTCTGAATTCTCTGTTGATACCTTGGACATTGTTATATCAGAGCAGTTATGAGACAGAAATTATAGGTGCAAAGCACTTTATGGTTCAGGAAATAAAGTTGATGTTACCAAAACCACTTTGCCAGCATTAGTGACTTAAGGCAGATGAACTAGTCAAGGAAAATAAAGCAACAAATTTGAGGAAGTGTAGAAGTTGTATTAGAATAATATCTGAACTAAAGAACAACATAAAATTAATAGTATCTTAGATCCTAAAAAGACTCTGAAAGGATTTGCTTACAGTATTTCTGCTACAAAACCAACAGCTTTTTTTGTCTAATTCAGGCCTGTCAGCATTTTATAATATGTTTCATATTTTTTTGTCTTTCATTTTGACTTTTTGCAGAATTTTTACAGCATCCTTAATTGCTGACTCACTAATACTCATACCAACAACTGACTTCAGCCATATTCTCACTTGTAATTATATTCTACATAACTTTTTTCAGCTTTGTTTTATTTCCTTTAGTTTATTTTACTTTATTTTTTTAGTCATAGTAAATGATAGGAATAGGTAAGGAAATGTTGGTACTAGATCAAAATCATGTCAGATTCCATGCCCTCTATTGTCAGATTAGTTTTACTCATGCTTTCATATGTACCTAGAGAGGATATGCCGTGTGTTTGAAATGTTTTGCATGGGGGGGGAGGGGGTCTGCCACTATCAGTCATGACTGGCCTTACATTGGCCATAACCATTCTTCTAAAATTTTTGTGCTGTAGGGAAGTTGATGCAGACTTGGATAAATGATGCAAACCAAGACTAAGTGTGCATGGCTACTTAGTTGAGTTGAGGTGAGGTGAGGAAGCATTGTGGAAGCCTACATTCTAGTTTTGTGTAATCCTAAACACTTGCTGCAGAATGTCATGATGTTGTGGGTCACAGTAAAATTACTAAAATCCTGGGGCAGGAGTGCCTATATGTAGTAAACAGATTTTACTTTGCAAATTTTTATGTTTTCAACTTCATTGTTTTACCTTATGCCCATTCTTCAAAATTATTTAACATACTATCTTGATGTGAAGTATGAATAAAAAATTTGTTATGGAGGAACCTGATGGTACAAATATAATATTAATTTTAGCACCTTCATTAAGTTCCTCTACTGGTAGTTAAAAAAATGTAAAAAATGTTGTCTCTTGACATGAAAGTAGGAAACGCCTGTAGAGGACACAAAAACTTGACTGTATTTTATGATCAGTTTTAATATAAGCAAAATGTTATGGGTGAAAGGTCATGTGATTCAGTTATCTCTGCGTACCCTACCCCCCTTTACTCTGTTTCTTTTCAGTTATGAAATTTAACATGTCCTGTATATAAAGTGTAACACTTTATGTTCAACAGTCAAACCATGGTGTTACTGCTATTATCAAATTAAGTGTCCTTATGCTTTACTAAGATACATATTTAATGTTATCTAATTTGTTGTGAATTAGAATACAGTATTTCATTTTCTTGCATTGAAATAATTAAGGTATGTTTAATTACTTTGCTGGCATCTGCATGTAGTTACTAAGTATTTCATATTTAAATGGAAATAGGTGCTGTATTATCCCTCAGTTCAATGTAATATGAATGTGGTCCATTTGTTAAGAATGTTGTGAAGTTATAGAAGAACTGCAATGTTAAAAATGCTTTCTTTTATTGTTGTATTGTTGGAAATTTACTTGAAAGATGTGGGATTATAAATATTGTTGAACTTAGTATATAAAATTCTTCTGCTAATGTGTAAGTGCATACACACATTACCTGACACAATAATTAGACTGTGAGCAATGTTGGTGCTCCTGCCCTGGGATAGTTTTGTTTTGGTGCCTGATTTTTGTTGTGATTAAGTCCGTGTTAGAGCTTTACAGTGTTGTTTGTTACTTTTTAGTCCAGTTTTGTTTCAAGGCTGGTAACAGTTGTGTCTAAGCATCCAAATGTTATGTGATTTGATGTCCTTACACCAATGTTGATGAAAATTTAAGTCTTCTTGGAGGTTGCACTGTGTCGACTGCCAAATAGTTACCATTGTTTGGAGGATTGTAGTGCCTTCATTGTGGTCAAGCCTTCCATTGATTGCTTGTTTGGGCTGCTGGGCCCTCAAGTTTTGGTAACTATTTAGCAGTCAACTTGGCAAAACATCCCAGAAGACTAGGATTTTTGTTCAATTGTCATATTGTTGCATGAGGAGGCATACAGCTTTAAAGTGCATTTCTTCTCAGGGTCTTTTAGTCATTGGAAAAGTGATCAGTGCGATATGTTTGTGTGTTCATAGGTGTACAGGCTTTTTTGGTGTATTGTACTGACAGATTTCTATGAAACATATGAATTAAAATCTGGTGCTATGTAAATTAAGATATTGGAAAAGTCAAGAGGTGAGCTTCTGATGCTCCTACTTATTTGTCGAAAAACTGAAGAAGGATATTGCTGTTATCCTTGGAACACTGGAACACTGCCATGTTGTGTGCATTTACATATTCTTTCCTTTTTGTGCTACTTCAGTAGAATTAAAAACCACATATATAGTCACAATAAAATAATTCACATTGTATAAGTACATTGTACTTATGCAAGTAATTTCTATGCTTTTTTACTCCTGTACTTTTTTCCGGAGTAGAAACTGGGAGGAGGAAAATGTGAGGATAATTTCTGGCAATATTAAAATGGTGCCAGTATCGTGCTGGACATTGTCCATTTTCTGAGGTACATCTGATGTGCCGCTGTCCAAGTGTGTCAGCACCATACAACAGAATATCAAAATCTTGGCAACAAGAATTCCTATTGTTTCCATGGCTGGGAATGATACATAAAAATATAGGGCGTTCAATACACCTAGTGTGAGGCATTTCAGCATGTTTTGCAGAAACTCAGATATCACCCTTTCAACTTATGCTCATGCATAAGCAACACACATGATCTGCAGCTGGTTCATGAAGTTCTACAGTGTGTCATATGCTGATGTATGTTATGTGGTATGAAGACAAAGGTGAAGTTCACCATATAACAAACCATGAAGGCACATTGGGAGGGGAGAGGTATAGCTCCACCCCTCTTTACTCTTGTCACTAGATAGGGGTGGGTGTCAACTTCACACCCCAACCACTTTAGCTCTGGGAAAGAGCCCTGGTACCCATTACACAGGAGGGTTGGTGGGCCCTAAGGGCTGATCTGGAGGAGGGCAGAAAATCTTACACCCACCAGGGTTTAAACCATGAACTGTCCAATCCATATCATGTCTCTACTGACAGCACTATTTTGGCTGTCTGTTATGTGATGTATCTACTATAATCTTTACTCAAGTTATTGCAGTTTGGTAATTGTAGGATGGAAGACAAAGTTGTGCAAGAATTTGTTTTGAATAGTATTTTTTTAAGGAAATTTAACAGTTTGAGAAATTGTGGGCAATAAAGGAAGTGGTTATAGCTCTTCACTGTGTCAGATGTTTGTAAAATTAAATTTACTGAATTTGCTTACACATACCCTTTGTAATGGATTGCTGTAAGTGATAACTGCCAATTCCCAAGAAGGATTTCACTTCTAGATTGCTGAAGATGTGACAGAACTTGTCTGATTTCTTGTTGGTGGTGACTGTTCTGTTTCATCACTCTGACTACATACCTTGTATCACATTAATATTCATGGTATTGAATGGGGATGTCCAGGAAGCAGATATATGTATCTCTTGTGCACAATGATGAATACTGATCAGTTTCTGGTCGTAACTGGATATGTAAGTTGAAAATTGTGACTTTGATAATATACATATTTTACAGTAAATACGTACAGTTTAGATCTGCACTGTACTCGTACTGACCTTAAACCAGGGATCTGATCATGATTTTTCAGTAGTCAGATCGGGTTGGTTGGTCTAGGTTAAAGGCCCAGGGTAGGATGTATGTGATATAACAAAGATAAACATTTGTGTTTTCTACTGCATGTGGCACACACGAGCATTCTTTAGTTGTTTGTGCTGAATTTGGTGTACAAGTTTCCTGATTTTTGTATGTACAAAACATTATATACCGTAAAATTTGTGTGGTTATACATCATTGGCAGTGGACCCATGAATGTTAGAATTATGGGTTTGAATGTTAGCCATTTGCTGATTTTTTCCCAAATTTCTGAAGTTTTTGAAATTTTGGGAATACTTTCACAAAGTCCCTTATTTGTAAATATTTACACATGAAGGCAAACCCATGACAGAATCTCCAAGATGGAAAGTGTGGAAATGAGTGGGGTGGAAATCTAGCATGAAGAAATTAACACAAAAGTCATTGCTTTGGACAAGGACTTCATTTTTATGTCTCATTTTAAGACCACAGAACTGCATGGACACTGGGATCAGCTAATTTTGTATACTTTATGAAAACATGGAACTACAAACCTGATCCAGACTTGCATTCTGCTTGCTCGTATGTACTTTATGTGTTTTTTGTTGTTTTGTACCAGATGTTGAAGGTATGATTGAATACATTGCTATTCCTTTTTACCTTCTAATACTGATTCTTTTTTATCTTTCTCTCTCTCCTTGTTTCTGTCAGGCTTGCATACAGGAGGAAGCTCTAAGAGACCCTATGGGCTCCACAGTTAGTCCCAGTGGTGCTACTCCATGAAGTCTTGCTGCCCTTAACAGCCTTTTTGTGTCCATTTCCCTGCACAGCTTCTTTGTATTTATAGCCACACGTAACATTTTTTCATGTAGAATTTGAATGGTATTTTCTGTGTTCACTTGTTTAAGTGCATTAACATTGGTTTTCTCGTTTGAATGTGAATTAGCTTTAAACATCAGTAGAACATGGATGTCTTTTGATTAAAATTGGTCATGAAGTTTAATTTGTATTTCCAGACTTGGAAGTCCTAAACATTTGTGCTGTAAAACATGTTGATTTCCAAATTAATACTGTGAGGTCACAGTGGTTTTGCTTAAGGTTTGTTATTTCTGAGGTGTTTCGCTGTGTTGGCTGGTAAATAGTTGCCTCATCTTCAAAATCAAATTGTCCTTGAGAATAGCTTGCTGTCGAAGGTGAGGCAGTGTGACCCTCTGAAATATCTTCAACTGTTTACCAGCCAATATGGCATAACATCCCAGTAGGAATGAATCTTCAAAAATAATCTTTGCTTGGAAGTGGTTGAATTCTTTTATTTATTTTTGTATTGTTTTAAGAAATGAAACAGTGAAGCTTTTCTGTATATCATGGTCTGTAAATAATTTTGTAAATGATGATGAGATCACAGTTTTCTTAATATTATTGTTGCCATTAAAAAAACAACATGCTTAATGGCAGAGGAAAGATGTAACTCTGGTTGTGGAAATCCCTTGAATTATAACCAGTACTCTATGTGGTTTATAAGTAATGTTCTGAAAGAAGGTTAGTGACAGAATAGTGCATAGAAATTTTGTAATGTGAACTGTAATTATTTGAATTCACTTACAGTGAGTAACAATGCATTTCTGTTTATGCTCCTGTCATAAGGAGAAGACATATATTTAATTTAATTTATTGCTTTACTTTAATGTTGAGTTGGTAATGTCAGTTTGTTTTTAATCTTAAGGTGATTCATCTGCGTTGTGTTGACAGTATAACCAGAAATATACTATACTCATTCCAATCACAACTTTTGTTTATCAGACGTAACCAACTACTTGTTTCAGCTAAAATATACCCATCATCAGGCTGATATCAAAAATAAAAAGAAAATGTTCACTGCTGCATGAGAGGTTTAAGACCTTGAACTTTTACAAATATATTGTTATATAATGTACATAAGATAATTTTAATGCATGTACCATACATCTTGTACAGGTTATTATCCAGAACATAAATATATATTAATAATATTTTATATATCGTAAGCCCTTAGAATTTAAAGTAACTGAAGACGAAAACAACATAAACTATTTGGACCTCTAAATTCATAGACATAATAACCATCTGTACTTAGGAATTTACAGATAACCCACACAAACAGACACTACTACACATTTTACATGCAACCATCCATTACAACATAAATTCGCAGAATACGTTTTCCACATAAACAGATTGATAATGCTACCAATCACAGAACAAGCAAAACAACAAGATTAGAACATTATCTAACATTAGTTAGGAGTGCTTATGATATATAAAATATTATTCGTATATATGTATATATGTTGTGCATATGTTGGTCTGGTTAATGAACTGTACATAAGATAATTTTGCAGCATGTGAAGTTTATAAAGTTCTACTTGCTGTTACTAAAAGCGACAAAATAAATACATACAGGCTGTTGGTCAAAAAAAAACTTGCCTTCATTTACTCAATTTTAATCTTCAAATACTATTTATTGTTTATTACTACTACTACTACTATTGCGGGCTGGGTAGCTCAATCAATACAGCCACTGGCTACGGGCTGGACGGTGTGGGATCAAATCCCGGTGGGGACGAGATTTTCCACCCATCCAGACCGGCCCTGGAGCCCACCAAGCCTCCTGTAAAATGGGTACTGGGTCTTTTCCCGGGGTAAAGTGTGGCCAGAGTGTGCTGCTGTTCACTCACCCCCTTCTAGTGCCATGGTCATGGAAGAGTAGAGCTATGCCACTACCCACCCTCTGGGCCACACCAGGCCTGTAACAGGATCACTTTACCTTTACCTTTTTTAGTACTGCTATTACATAATAATAATATAGTTGCACAGTCACTCTACACATATCTTCTGTATATTATAGACCAATGTACAGGATGCAGAAAAACTCCATGCCCAAACTTCGTGAGGTGATGGGGGTACCAAAACAAAGATTTACTTTCAAGCAACTGTATGTTGGACATGCACCCTTGGAGTGCCATGGACCATCAAAGTGGGTCTGACTAAGACTGGAAATCAAGCAAAACCACTGAAGTATTCTGAAGAAAAGTTGTATTTCATACTAATTTAGAGCAGATGTTCAAACACACGAACTCCAGTCTCGATACACAGGGGATGACGACACTGCAGAAATTGATGTGACTCAAAAATGCCAGGTTTCTTCCTGATGTTTGCTGCTGCCCTAACAATATGGGCAATAAAATCCTCTTTAGAATCAACTGTTGACACGATAATCAAGGCTGTAATGTGGTCACACAGGAAGAAGTGTGTTGGTGTGAGGTCTGGTGACCTGGGAGGCGAAGCCACAGGCCCTCTCTGTCCAATCCAGTAATCATTGTAATTGGCAATGAGATGTTCTCAGACCTGACGTGCAAAGTGAATTGCAACCCTGTCATGCCGGAACCACATGTTTCTCGTGGGTGCTGACAGGATTTCCTCCATCATTTCTGGTAGCTTTTCCTCCAGAAACACCCGGTAGATCTGTGCACTGAGCCGTCACGGTAACAAGTAAGGCCCAATCAGAAAGTCACGCACAATGCCCGCCCTAACATTGACCTCAAAGTGTTGTTGGTGGTAGTGAACAGATGCAGCATGAGGGTTAGCTACTGGCCAGACATGGCTGTTGTGGCTGTTGAAAATCCCATGTACATAAAAAATTTGATTTATGCATCGCCATTTGATTCTGAAGAGAATTGGTGAGGCAGCAGCTTGGCATATTTGAGTGCACACATCAATCTCTGCTACATCGGCCTCAGCGTCAGCGTTGGCTCAGCTGTGTAATGAGGTGAGTGCCCGAATGTGTGTGAACATCTGGTCTCAGTTGGTAACAAATTATGACTTTATTTTCAAATACCTTAGTGGTTTTACTTGGTTTCCAACATACAATTGCTTGACAGTCAAGCTTTGTTTTGGTCTTCCCTGTCACCTCACAAAGTTTGGGCATGGAGTTTTTCTGCATTCTTTATTTGTAAAAGTTCAAGTTCTTAACTCTTCAGTGTGGGGGCTAAATTGTGCAGGAGTCTGTTCAAAATAATGTAGTTTTGTTAATAGTGGTTGGATTTCGATGAAACTTGAAACAAAATATTTAGGAATGTCTAATCTTTTCGAATATCGAATAAAATCTTACCTGAAAAATTTAACTTGGTGTGAAATGCCTTGAAACATTCTTCAACACATAGGGCTGCTTCACATTCGGGGCACCAAAACACTGTCTCCTTCCTTCTCTTGTTTTTGTAACACACTACACACCTCT
>Ga0123354_10002984_pt1 | contig 23018 bp, 8 predicted proteins | sample TergutLab28metaG_2_FD_97872 | JGI IMG/M metagenome (GOLD analysis project Ga0123354, IMG submission 97872) | Labiotermes labralis P4 segment gut microbial communities from Petit-Saut dam, French Guiana - Lab288 P4 | ecosystem: Host-associated > Arthropoda: Insects > Digestive system > Gut ... | reverse complement strand
TTTTTTTTTTTTTTTTGCTGGGAATGTCTGTCACGACGGTAATGAAGCCGGAGCAAAAAGCCAACAGCCATCGCCTGGTACTTCCGACGGCTAAGGACTTTTGGAACTATAATTCCAAAAGTAGGTATTTAGTCAGCCCGTTACATTTATAAAATTGCGTCAAAACAAACACTGATCTGATTATATAAAACTGAAACATACAAACAAAAATGAATACAAAGGAAAGTGCATAATGTTGAACTTTAGAATGTTCACCGCACTAGATATTACTGGGGTAAAAAAAACAAGGAAGGCGAAATGATGGCGAAAAGTACAATGTTTCAGACCGATGATAAAGGATTATGAAATTACAGTTGTCGGTTGTGAAATCCCAAATGGAAGATCTTACTTAATATAAAGACGAAGGTGGATTATAATACTAAAATGAATGTTAAATCAACATGGATTATGGAAACAAGCTGATTCTTCTGATTGAAGGTCTAGCCAAAGGAAGGTTCTTGTAAAAGCGGTAATGGAATTTAAGATCCAAGAAAGGGGGGATATTACGGAAATATAGGAGACTGTCAGCTTTGCGACATTAGAATTGTTTATATCGACTGCTGAGTTATGTGATATCGAATGGATAATGTGACTGTTGTGATGGGCTACAAACAAGGGATATTCGTGGATAATAGAACCGGTTACTGAAATTAATGTAATGTGTGCGTGAAAAGAGAGAGGAAATAATCGATTAGAGAAGGCACTTCTCTGGCCGAGATTCGGATTGGGTACTTCTGTAATACAAATCAGAGTCATTACGGGTTTGAGTATAATACACGTAAATGATTTATAAATGAATCATGAACGATTTTAATCCATGGGCCTGAACATCAACCTCATCAGCAGTAGGTACAGCTCAGAATATTTAATTATTCCTTCAGACGAATCAACGGTAACCTGCAGAATGCAAACCTAGAAAAAAAACCCACAGAATGGTTTTGTATATGTTTGATGTGTATCACAGTTTATCTGTTCAGGAACAAAGCTTGAGTTTCTAGAGTAAAATGCTGCAAAAACAATCCATTTCTCACAAACGCACTAGACCCAACACAATTCGGAGATTACATAGGATTATTCTGCATGGCAGGAATTAAATGCCTGCATTTATTTGTGTTTCGTCAACGGTATAGGGTCACATGAAAATGCTCGATCAGTTGAGCCCTTTGCAGCTAGCTCTCCAATATTGTTATGAAGTCATTCTCTTACTACGAAGGACTTTTTTGAGGATTTATCATGCATAAAATTATAACTGCACCGAATAAGCAAAGTGAAACATAAAACATGCGTACGGTAAATACAATGCATGTTTTTCGAAACATGTAAAAGAAATAATAAATTATATTGTAAGTTCTCACAGCAGTACGTGTGAAGATGACACCATTCTGGGATGTAACGCCGTATAGTCTGGTATGCATGTGGAGACATTTCAGTGGAACGTGCTGCCTTAATTATCAGATCATACTTTTCTTAAGTGTGCACAAGAAAACAAGACGTCGCAACGTGATAGTAATTTTTAAACTCGCTGCTATGAGAACTTCAAATCTGATAATAATTATAAGTTGCGTCATAACAGTCTTAAAAATTTACAATTTAGAATATAACAGAGCTGAACTTTTCACTTTAAGTTTATCGATTTCCAGGAAATCTTTTATGGATAATTTCAACACTCATACGTATAATAATTTTCCTCTTGATATAAGTCTGTGAAATTTTCTCCTACATTTGTCCTCAAAATGTAGTAATATGAACGCCTTGCCACTTGAGGTCGCTATAACAGTCAACACCTGATGAGGTGCACAAATGCGACCGGCCACCACGACACAGGTTTTTCTTGATTTCCCTGTGTCTATAAGCAAATGCTGAGATGGTTCCCAAGACTCCAAGTTGCCACTGCATGCTTCTCATGTAGTCCTCCCGACTTAAATTCAACAGTAACCGATTTCATGTTTTGTATACATGTAAAATAACCACCGCTACCGGGTAACAACCCAATTGCAGTTAAATAATATTATTATTATATTATAATGTTTTGTTTCCTAACAACTGCAATTCCTAACCGGAATAGAGAGTGATAACAACGTACAGTTTGTTTAAACGTGGTCCATATTCATTACATCAATCAGATATGTAATATTTATTAAATACCAACAAATGGACTATAATTTTTATTGTGTAACTTCATTACATAGTGACCAAAAACATATCTCGGCCACTTATATGGCCATATTCAAAGTTGCAAGAACCAGAAGACAAATTTATTATTACGTATAGTGTGTCGGGATCATTACACAGTGAAAATCATGGTTTTGGTTAAGTTCCAGTTAAGTGGTATAACAGTTATACGATGTATATATATATATATATATAAAATGTTATAAGACAAAATGGTTGTCTGTAGTATAGTTTTGTGGACTGATGTACATAGAAGGCTTATGATTCTGATTGCATAGTAGTCTACTCGGAATTGTGCACTCCATACCAGAACTCACCAATCAGAATCGTAAGACTTATATTGTACACCATTCCACAAAATCATACTTCAAAAAACGTTTCTTGACGTCTGATATTTTTTACATCATTCTTTCACCATTTAACAGGAATTTTATCCAAAATCATGATTGTAATTGTGGGGTGATCACGACACATTATAAATATATTTGTATTCTTGCATTTACCACCCTGAAGATGGCCACATGAGTGGCCGAAACATTTTGATTGTCTGTATAAAATAAGAGTACATAACAAAACCAAAGTGAATTTTATTGATCTTTAAAAAATTTTATTAAAATATAGTTAATTTTACTGTTTACTTTTATAATTCTAAGAGAGGCTGGAAAGCGAAATCATTTTGGTGATTGTGGCCTGTCGTATTTTACACTTGGGAATAGCATTTGATGATTAAAGGAATACACACGAAGGGTGGCACTTACACAATTTTAACATAAGCTGAAACTGATAATAGGCCTACCTTTATATTTAGAGCATAAGTGGGTTCTAGCAGTACCAGTTTCAGGAACAAACATCTCGCCTTTTACCGAAACGCAAAACACATCCTGTAATTTAGACCCACAAAAATCAAATACTCTAAAGCCAGCAATTAATGTGATCATTTATTAGGATTCTCGGATGTTCTAAGTGGCAATTCCAGTTCCGTAAATTACACCCATAAGTTTTCGCATTGCAGTTCCATGTTAATTTCTCTGTGGTGTCCCTCTATGTACAGATTCCACTACGTCATCAATGACCCAGCAGCCCCCGACTCCTAGCCTAGTGGCGCCGCCTGAGCCCCCTAAGGAGGTGACTGCTGTTGCGCCGCCGCCCGTCTCCGTCCACCAGAAGACGGAAGCCCCTATGCTTGGTTACATCTTCGACACTCATTCCAATCTCAACAAACACCACCATCATGATCATAAATGGGGACCACATTTTGAAGAAGTGGAGTTGGGAACCAATGCCACCAACATTACCGTCCAGGTCGGCAGTACTGCCAACCTCAACTGTAGGATAAGTCTCTTGCAGGATAAAACGGTGGGTTAATTTCATTTGGTACTGTTCCAGTAAATGTAATTATCAGGTTGTCCATATGCATGCCGCTGGGACGTATGGGGAATGGTGATATCAATATACTCATCGTGAAATTCAGCACCTAAGAGATATGGTTAGAATCACTACGAGGTCGGCTTACACCACATGTAAGAACTCCAGCTATCCATTGGAGAGGAGTCTGGGTAGACCCCAAAATCAATATGGACCTCTTAGAAAAGAAGGTTCCCTTACCTCTTCCGAGGATGAAACAATGATTTCTCAGGCATCCAACCCGTAACTTGACTACTATACCGAATAAGCCATCTCTGTTCGGAAATTGATCCACTTTCCTTGTTTTCAAGAATCATTTTACGTTCAATTGCATGTACCATACAAACTGTATCCACTGTCCTGATAACCACTAATATAACACACCGGAACCGAATATAATATTGATGGGGACAGTAGATTTCCACTATAGGTATTTGCACTAATGCCAAGTGAGCCTATAAAATTCTTCTAAACTATCAGTAAAGAGCGACATTTCCCATTCGTTGAAATACTTTTTAAATTTAATCTGAAATTACATATAAATATTACCTTGTTAAAATCGATAACACTTTCTAATTGACATCTCTGTTCGTTGAATACTTTGCACATTGACAGAAGAGTACTGGCAAATAGCAATTGTTTGCAACACAACGTAAACTCGTTTACAAATTCGACCATATCGAGTGTTCTTCTGAATATAAAATTTTAATAACAATAGTTTGGAAAGATAGGAGAACCTAGCCTGTTTAAAGGAATGATCACATTAGTTTCACATATTTTATCTTATGTATATTGGACCGTACATCATTGTGATAATTGAAGAATAAAAGACCACCTTGATGTCACTAGATATTATGTTTTATTTCACTTCTTCTATGCTCAACATGTTTCGGACATTAATACATCCATCATCAGGAGCCTGCCACTTTTCTATTGTGTCACCACATTGGTCGAGTGTTCTTGTTTCGATGTGTGTTGGAGTTTCGGTGTGGCTGGGTTGGGGTGGTATCCGTGTAGCAGGCTGAAGCACAACTGTGCTTGATGATGGATGTATTAATGTCCGAAACATGTTGAGCATAGAAGAAGTGAAATAAAACATAATAATTAGTGACATCATGTTGGTCTCTTATTCTTCAACAATATTTTATCTTGTTTGAATTTTTTTGATGAAAAGTACAGCCCCCCCCCCCCCATGTCCAGTCTCAACGATCCGAGCAGTAATTGTGAGCTTCACTTGCCGCAGTTACATAAACGTATAATATTTATTAACGACGGTAAGTAACACCTTAAATCTTTTCCGCTACATCCCATTACCCAAAATAATAATAATATTGAATTCGAGCATTTTTAATACGTTAAATCTCTCCCCATTTTATGCCATAGCAAGTCGTCAAAGGATCTTGGGCAGCCCTGACAGTTACTTAAAAAGATTCCAAGTTGACAAATATTATACAAAGTAAGCCTGCTTATTCTTAGTAACTTAATACAACTTAGGACGAAAACTTATCATCTTCAGAGGTTGAAAATTGGATAGTAGAAAAAAATTGTTGTGTTTTGGTTAATGTATTAGCTGCAACGCAGCTACATTTTGAAGGAATATTCGAGAGAGCATAGAGCTCTTCTAGGATTAACGTTGTGTCAGCTGGCAAACAGAGACACTTCGCAGATTCGTAGTAGCAAGAATTCCACTAGGGCTGTTAGGTGACAAATTTGAAGGCAACACGCTTCTTCCTAACATCCGTAACTGTTTACCAGGACACACAACCTAATATCAAAGAAGACCTGAATTTTCGTAAATACCACAATAAGAAACTAAAATCTCGCCGTAGTCGGTGATTTAGGTTATAGTTTCCATTGTAAAATCTTGTATTTTCCGAATTCAAGGAGGCGATTGTCACACATTTTCACACAGACCGCACAAACCTGTATATACGGTAAATGCATAAGTCTAAACTGAGACAGATGGAGACCGTACAACAGCAGCCTAATGAGGAGGAGAATATTTGGGTCTAACAGGGTGAAGGAACAGGGGATTGAAGAAGACGCAGATTGAAGTTTTTCATGATTTGAACTCTTCGCCACACATTTTAGCGTGTTAAAATTAAAAATAATATTTTGGTTGGAACATGTGACACGCATAGGGGAAGAGAAACAAGGAAAACCTGAAAGAGGGAGGCAACTTGGAAAACCCAGTTGTAGATAGAATGGCAGTATGAAAGGAATTTGAATTAAACAAAACAGCGTGATTGAAATACAAAAGAAGAGTACCGTCAAACACAATAATTTAATATCATACAACACTGTGCTACATGATTCGGTTCATCAGAACCATCATCATGCAGCTTAACTATAAAAGTTTAAAGACATAATTCCATGTACAACATGCAGTTTCTTCGTTAGTAAGATTTTATTAAAATGACAAATATATGACATATGTAAAGCATAATACTACTTCAAATTATTTTTTGTTGACTCTCCAAACTCACGTTAATATTCGAACGAATATGTTGGATTCAGGTAAAATCAGTACCCTTTGTTTTCCTTGGTTCTTATTTTTTCAGCTCCTGCCCCTACTTTCGAACAACTCCATAATACACACTTCTACTCAAGAGACAGTAACCTCTAAAATTTCTGAAATTTTTGGTCGAACTATGATATCCTGCGTTTACCTCCTCAGTAAAACGAAGGTTATTTACTTACGGTTGCGTATTTCAAAACCTAGATTTATTAGGTTTTTCTTTGGTATTTTGGTGGAGTATGTACTATTTATTTTCTTTCATTCCTTTATGTTTTATGAAAAACTCTCTTGCAAACAGAACGTTTATTCAATGAATAATACCAGTGACAATAATTTCAGAAATATGTGACCAAATGTTGTGTTTGATAGTATAATTCCTTTTTGTTTCGTTTATAGTAAAAACAACGGGATGAATCTGAGTAGAGAAAACAGCATGGTTTTGAGACAATTGACATAACTCAGGATAGGACCAGTGGCCCAATCTTATGAACAGGGTATAAACATTCGAGTTTAGTAAAAGGATAGAAACTCTGTGATCAGCTGAAAACTATTAGCTTCTCAAGAGGAATTTACTACACAAAAGCCGGTACACATAATACTACATTCTGTTACAATCCAGATTTAAGAGACCTGAAACTTTACCAAAGTGCGCACTTGAAATATTAACTTAATAACCTGGTGTTCAGAAAAGGAATCATCCCGTACCTAGAACGAGAGAATGTAACTTTATAACCTTATATTGTTGCTTACGAATTTGTAGAGATTACTGGCGAGATAACTTATATTTATGAAGATGAATTTACTATTTTCTCTTGTGACCGACAGGTGTCATGGGTGAGGCGAAAACATGGGGAGGATGACCTACAGCTGTTGACCGTGGGGCTGCACACATACAGTGGGGACAGTCGTTACACTGTCGAGTTCCAGTACCCGAACAACTGGCGGCTACAGATCAAGTTCACAAACAAGAGAGACGAGGGGACTTACGAATGTCAGATTTCCACACACCCACCGAAAGTTATACGGATACATCTACACATCAACGGTGAGCAACTTACTGAAACAGCAATAGGCAATTTGTTCTTTGGCTATTGTCCACTGTGTATAGTAGCCTTCTTCAGTATAGCCTACATCAGTAAATCTATGGTAATTTTAATAAATGTCTGAGGCTCTCAAACCCAAACTCGCAAAAACTAAAGAAATTTTGTGCCATCACAATTCACTTAACTTCAATTGTGGTGTTTATTTATGTTACAATATTGTCTTCACATGTTCTGATCTTAGAGATTAACAGGACCATATGATTAAATATTCTCGTTGATTAGGCATTTTGAGAGTGAATCTTGTAAAAAAAAATAATGGCAATAAACAGGACATAACAGGGTTGAGTGTACTATGACTTGTTTCGTAAAACGCAATAACAATTATTTAAAATACAGCTAAGCAATTCACAAAACTAAAAATATCAAGTAGGCTCAATATGTCTGTTAATTATACCTTCTTGATTTGAAGTTGCTCGCTGCATTTTTAGCGTCTACGAGTAATTATTCGCGGACCTCTGGAGTTATTTTTCTCAAACTTGGGTAAATGCTGGAACGCTGTGATGTGTACGGAGTTTGTAATCCTTCTATCTGCACTTGAGTCACTGTACGCATTGTACCAACAGTACTCTTACGGTTAGCTTTGTAGGTTCTATTCCCGAAGAAGTTCGTATATTTTACAAATTTTTTTTTGACAACGTTGAATCATTTATAATATTAATACCTGCGAGCACATGGAGCATAAAACTTGTCAATCACTCCCTCAGATCAGATTCCTTTGTCGTCTGAAGGCTGAAACAGAACCACTGTCCGAAACTCGAGTTCGTAATTAATACTAGTCTACTGATGGGTCCAAAGACAATACAATTACTGAATGCATTTTAGGATCGACGTCCATCCCTTTCAGCAGTGGAAGTATAATAATTCCTGTGCTTAATTAAGCATCACACCATGACGATATATGGGAGAGCAGAAATACAATGCTTTGCTGTTGTCTTAACCTCGGCGCTCGAATAAATTAAATGTGCGGCCTCGAATCCAGCAGCTGTATTCCTGGAAAACGAATCCCAGTACGCATTGATATGGAGGCAAATTGGGCCCCAGGGTCGGTGTGGGAGCTATAGACAAGTGACTTCGACCCTGACGATAATTGACTTTCAAATATCCGCAGCATAATCACTACAATGACTGACCTATCACAGCTGACACTGTCACAAGTACAAAGGAGGAATACATGACTACAGTAATAGCTTTTGTCTAGTGAGTGTTTCATTCCACTGCAGTTATATTTGTTGGGAAATATCATGACTGAGGTACATATAATTGGCTGATGTGTCGTCAGTTGATTCTGCTGCCAACATTCAGGCAGTTAGTTTACCTCATACTGGTAACGGTCGAGTATGTGAATTCTAGAATTTGAAGATTTCCACCTGTGATCGCAACCAATTACTAACGCACAATAAATAACTCAGTGAAATGACGCATAATTGCCTGAAGTCAGATGACAACCCAACCCACGAAACGTCATGTATATTTATTTTAGACTACAATACTGAATTCTTGCTGAACTTATCAAGCATTTTCCCAATCATATGAGAAGTTACAGTGAAGTTGTTTCTTTGGAAAAGTGTTTTTCTGCCTATTAGAGTAAGGTCAGCGAAATGTTGTTTCCTGTTACCCATAAATGGAACCTCAATTTGCCTGCAGCATTGCTCAGTTCTTCACATTATGCAAACACACAGGGTCAGAAGAATTGTCGTATAACTGAGAGACTGTTAATTAAGCCAGTCTTAGCCTTCTGCCGTCCGTAGGAAATCAAATTCATAAATACAGACTCAAAAAAGAGGTAATGGACGTAGAACGTAATTTGATATAAAATAATGTACGTCAGCACAACAATTTATTACACGAGGTAATTACATAGGCTACATGTTTCGACTATTAGTCAGTAATCTTCAGGCCTATTTTGTCAATTGAATCACAAGAAGCTATGCACACATAGCGTTCTCTATTTGTGCATAGTATCTTGTGACTCAATTGACAAAATAGACCTGAAAATGACTGACTAAGAGTCGAAACATGTAGCCAATGTAATTACCTTGTGTAATAAAGTGTTGTGCTGACGTACATTATTTAATATCATATTATGTTTACAAGTACATCGTGATGCCTCTGTTCAAATTAGAACTTAATACTCAGACGTGTTCGCGTAAAATTTTTATCCATAGAAATGCAGTATTACACATTTTGATTTTGTGTCTATAGCCTGAGCATGCGGCGTGCAAGGACCCTTCGCCGTATTATATTTCGATCTGAGGCCATTCTGGGTCTACCATGTTTTCCACATCACATCACAAAAGACATAATTTTCGGAAAAAATTTATTGCAAATAAAATATTATCTTTTAATCTTCTCTATAACTTTGACTGAAATATTTATCCTTCTAAAAAGAATTCAGCGTGATATGTTTATAAATTTACTTAGGTTTTCATATGGTGTACCGGTTTTTTATATCAAATTTTAATGAAATTTGAACTTCCTCGAGAGAGTCTCGAAAAATACTCAAATGTCAAATTTCACTAAAATCTCTCCAGTCGGAGCTGAGTTGCTCCATGCGGACGGACAGACAAACAGACATATACTGCAGGTTGTTTTTTCTGTCCATTGTCGATAACCACAACACCCAACCAACAAAATTCACAATATTCTTCCTCAGATATTTATATTATATTGTATCACTGAGTATTCCTAACTGTTTCAGTCCACAAGGGTTCATCAGTAGGGAACAAGTAACAAATAATATATCATGAAATTTATTAGCTAATTTTAAACGTAATTAACATACTGTGCGTGGTGTAAAAGAGTCACGTAGTAAATGTAGAGTTCTGTGTAGAACGCTTGTGTGGATACGTGAAATGGAATGCTGATGTAAAGTATCTCTGGGGCAGCTGACGTACTTAACGAAAGTTGACGCAGTAAGCACACTTTAAATCAATTTCGACAATTGCCTTCACAAAGGGAAAAACTACAAAACTCCGCATGCAGGATAGTCGGATTCACGATCAGAAATGTAAACCGTCACCTTGTCACAGTTACAGACAATACCGAAGGAGACCAGTTTCTCGGTTGAAAATATCTTAATAAGATGTTGTTAAAAAGTATGTTTATGCATGTTGTTTGAATCATGGGGATGAAGACATGAAAATTGTGAGCAACGATTTGGTTATGTTTTTTTTGAGGAAGTTATACAATGTACGTCATAAAATAAGTCATATAAGTCTAAAATTAAACGAGATCTCGTTGTCGTTTTCATATTCTAATAACTAGTTCTAAATTTGGTAAGATTATAAAAGTTACAACCAGTATGATTACTTGCAAATTTTAAAACTAATTATTAGAATATTAAAACGACAAGGAGATCTCGTTGAATTTTAGACTTATATGACTTATTTTATGACGTACATTTTATAACTTCCTCAAAATTCTTACCATGTGACTTGATGATGGCCCAAAACAGGGGCCGAAACATGTAGTCACCTTTAATAAACATAATAATAAAATACCTATGATACTAGTTGTGTTTCGACTTATTTTAAAACTTATTCCTTGCTCATGCTAATGAACACAACGGGGATGACCCACCTAAAGACACAACAGTTAGGCAGAGTGAAAAAAGTATCGAGATTTAGCACATTATGGGACTTTTTAAAATAAAACTTGCTTCCGAAAAGGGGTTTGGTACGTGTAAACAAATATTATACTCTTGTTCGAAAGCTGTGAATTACTGAAATGCGAGCTGCTTCTAGTTCTGATGGATACAGTCAATTACCACAGTCGTTCTGGGCTGCTGGCCATCTGAAGGATGAAAAGTGTATTGCTTGGCTTATAGCTAGAGTCATATGTTTCAACAAATGCTTTGAGAAAAAGAAACAAACTGGGATGGTAACCGTGTCTTGTATTGTTGCTTCGCGGTTCTGGAGATTCCTATTACCCGCAGTAGTACGTGTTCTAAATCCACGCTGTGTAATAAATGTTCTCAAAACTGGCTTGCCCAATTTCATTTATCAGTGTCAAAAACGTGGTTTATTCTTAAGAAATTGGTGCCAGGGAGGAAATACGTATATTCTCGTTGTTAATAGGAAGTCATGACTCCGGAACGGGTCGTTCTGAGATATAAAATGGATTCGCGTTTTTCACTGAAACAATATTTAACTTTATGTCAATGTTTCTTCTCTCACGCGGGTGAGGGTAACATTTTACGTTCGTTGGATCATTTCTCGAGTTAGAAGGAGTTTTCCCGCTAGTCCGGATGCACTCATCGTACAGTACCTACAGATTTTTCCATCCGTAACTTTTCCGGTGCACTCTTCCTGAGTACATTGAAAAAGAAAAGTGACATATTTGTCGTACTTTTTGGAAGTAACTGAGTGGAATATGTGAATGCTTCGGTTATTCTGACCTCCAGGCAGTGGCGTACCGAGAGAAGAGGGGTGTTCAAACCCACCCCCTCTCGAAATTCCGAAGGCCTTCCAAAATCGTACCAAACTGAACCCGACTGTGAAAATTCTTAAAAATTGCTGAATTTAGGATGCCAACACTCCATGACGTTCGGAAAAATTCAGTACAATTTTAAAACTACCTAGGTTCGCAATTGTTTTACTTCAGCAATGACAAATAAATTGGTTGTCATTGTAAATAGTCTTAAAGTACCAAAAATTAAGAAACTTTTACTATATGAAATGAAAATTCTTGTACCAAATTACAGCTGTCTCCAGAACCCTTGATTAGGGGGTAGGGGCTACCGCCCCCACATCACGGTTCTCTGTCCTCTACCCTCAACTGAATTGGTTGAAGCCCCCCCCCGCCCGAACAAAATTCCTGGGTACGCCACTGCCTTCAGGCAAATGTTGAGAGAAATCAATGAAATAGGTGACAACAATTCCACAACCGTTTTTCTGGCTTCGTCTGGAATGATCGTCTTCTGATCCCATCAAATACAAAATGACCCTTGCAGTTCACTTGACTCTTTTAATAGGAACAAACATTTGTATACCTCTGCGTTTCTTAATAAATCAGTGGGGAAATATGTTAGCACGCACAAAATCTTTTATTAAGAAAAATAATTTTTCCTAACTACATGTTTCGGCTACTTTATGGGTCATTATCAAGCGAATATAAAACGTTTTATGAACAAGTGTAACAAATGCAAAAACCACGGGTAACTGAAAAGGTGGGATCCTTGAACACGGCACAGGGTAGGTGCTGTGGAGTGCAAGGCTTAAAATGTTTTGTGGGCCCGTGTTGTGTACGTTACAAATTGTTCCTTAAAATGTACTTTTTATAAGTGAATACACAAAGACACACACTCACGCACACGCACATACACGCATATACAAAAATAAATAAATAAATATAAATATATATATATATATACACATATAACTCCCAACAGATCACATGTTGTTTTGTGCGTCTCAAAAAAGGAAACTTTGTATGACGTAATTAGCTGCATATGTAACTACTTTCGTAAAGATTGAGCGTTGTAACATTAGCAACGATGCTATGTCAACCAATCAGTTTACACAGGTAACTACGATGACTTAAACACTTGTGTCCGTTAATAAACACCCATCATAAAGTCCTCTTTGTTTCGTTTTCAGCATCTTCTTCTTCTGTAAAGACGAACCAGTCGGTTGTCACGATTTCTAGGCCATAAGTTTTTGCGTCATTATTTCCGTCGGATTCTGTAATTGTATTCTGCTCCCTCAGTCTTTTCCCTCTCTATGCTTTGTTTTTTCTAAACGTTTCATAAATCTGAAATTCAAGAACTTTTTACTATGTTCAAAGGTCGTTTTTCCTCCCACTGGTCGTATATGGACATTACTACCGTGTTTACTTATTTCGTATCCTCCGGGAAACCATTGTTAAGAATTTTATACCGTAGAATATTAATGTCTTATTTCTAATAACGTGTTTTACAACAAAAACAATTTTCTACTCTGCTAGAAATATAATCTTAAATTACGTTTCGTTCGCTTCTAAACCGAACTCTGTGCGATTCTACCCCACTCTCCAGGAAACAACATAGCTCTTGGCCCTGTTCAAATAGTCTGCTGTAGTATTTGCAGAGACCTGAATATTAAACCGTATAGTGGACCCAGCACTGATTTTATTCCTGTGTGCAGGAAAGAAACATTTCATTGTTTATGCGTTCAAGAGAAAGTGAAACTAAAGTAAAAGCGGCAAATTTGCAAGTAATATGGAAGGCTTCAGATAAAAAAAAAGTTATTTGAAATAGAGTAAAATATGTTCGTGTTAATTAAGCACCATTACATGAAGACATATTAGAGAGTGGAAATATATCTCCATGCGTTATTCACCTTTGAACTAGATGGGAAAAAATAATTAGGTTCACGTCTCGACTGCTTTATCCGACAGGAAATGCCAAATTTATTCATTGGATAGGAGGATATTTGGTTTCAGAGGCGGTTTGAATATTTCAGAGACGAGAGAACATGTTATTCCTACAGAGTATTTAGCTCAGATTCCTTTTTCGTCCAGCCCACAGGCTAGGAACTAGACTTACTGAGCTATTCGAGCTCTTTTCAAATTATGTAGCATAAGTAAATTCCGAATGCGTATGAATTGTGTAATTGGTTGTAAATACAAATCAATTAATGTAAATTTTATAGTTGTGATGTTCCCCTCAAACTGTGAGAATTTCTTTGATGACGTAGTTGCTGGTGATATTTTGACAATGAAAATATAACAGGGTGAATCACCTTAAAACAAAACTTTTCTCTTCAGGAAAGAAAGTTTGAAACCAAATGATGTGTTATGGACTTATTAATTAGTCAGAAAAAAAATGCAGGACAAAAATTCTCACCATAATCTTTGAGATTAATTTTACTATTATCCTCACACCTCCTCTGAAACGTTCTATATAATTCTTTCGCTTGGTGTTCTCATTTCCACATGCGTGCTACATGCTCGAACAGTTGGGAGTCTTTTTTTTTTGATAACCATAACAATATCAAGTCAACAATTATGTGTTTCTAATACAATATTTTTAACAACTAATTGTCGAAATATATATAAATACAAGTAACTAGTTTTTACTTCCTAACACGTGTCTTAAATATTTCGGCCCATGACGGCCATCTGCAGGGAGAAAATAGTTTCCAAGAAATATATTTTGATATAAGTGTTGTTAAGGATGTGCATAAATTCATTAATTTTCATTGCAGAGTTAGACAGAAAATTACTAAATATATAAAATATAAAATTAATATAGAAGTTTTTCTTTTCTTTACAAATGTGTGCTAAGTTGGAAACAAACATTATTTATACAGTTTAGAAATGTTTTTATTACCAGATTCACACATTCACCAACAGATGCACTTTATATCAACCTTATAAATTGATTTACAAGGCTGATATAAAGTGCATCTGTTGGTGAATGTGTGACTTTGATGATATCAAGATGCATGGTCAAACAAAAAAGTTTTTATTAATTTATTGTGCTCATCAATTTATTTATGCCCATCTTTGACAACATTTGCATAGAAATATATTCCTTTGTAACAAAGCCCTCTCTGTAGAGATGGCCGTCAGTGGCCGACACGTGCAGGGGAAATAATACGAAGCAACAAACTTTTTGCGATATTTCAGGCTTCCGCCGCGAAGTAGAAGAGAGCTGCTATCTTCTGGGCTCTTACGCAGTTAATATTGCTGATTCCTTCCAGACGTTTGGCGACAAATTGTCGGTCATATCTTCAGGGGTCATTGAAGTCTGGTGCTATAGTTTTTACAAAACGTCTGTAAAGGAATTATCACTAATCACTGCTTAAAAACCCAAAGAAGTGCAGTATTTTCAACAAATAGTTACTAATAAACATTTTTGCAATTAGTTATAAATATTTTATAGTTAATTAATTACATTGAACATGTTTAAATTTAAGTTTGTACTTCACCAATGCGTACATTCGACCATCCTCCCATTGCTTCGTATCAATTATACCTAGCAGTACTTCCTTCACGCCCTCCGCAGTTTAAAAAAAAGAAATTTACTCATCCCAACAGTAAATTAATAACTATGGGTTTTAACCAATAGACTTTAAATCGAGGGAAGGGAAACAAAATTCCAGAGGTGATACATCCAGGGAAAGTCAGTATTTCGAAAGTCGAGTTGTGCTTTCAGAGGTTAGTCATTAATGTCGAGATTTTTGTCATCATTACATTTTGTGCAAATTAAGAGCAAGGTTCAGTTAGGACCTTTAATTACAGGTCAAGTTTCCTAATTGATCATCTTTAATTAATAATGTACTCTTTGGAATGTTGCATAGGCCTGCATAGTAAAATGAAAATCCAAGATTTTCTTTCGTTCGTCTTGGAGTTAGGAACACACGTGATCGAAAGGAAAGAAATGATGTTGTGAAATTGTTTATTCTCTAAATGTTTAAAATAAACATATGGCAAATCTCGAGGAGGATACTGGGTAATTGGGCAATAGCGGAAGGCAGTTTCGAATCATGTTCCTCCAGTCCTGGTGTTCCAAAATCTGAAGGCGAAGAACCGGTGACAAAACTCAATTAAAGTTATGTTAGTCTGCAAAGTTCTGTGCGTCAATAGACGGCGGAGGGGGAGGTAAAAGGAGAGCGCGACTCATATTCTTGCGTATTACCTCCTACGTCTTATATACCCGAAAATGAAACCGACATATATATATATATACACACACACACTCACATCCAGTCATTCGTTAGCAAGCTATTTCTCTGAAATTTATGTTAGTAATTGATTAGTCATCGAATAGTGCCAAACGGTGGAAATTATAGGCTAATTTATCCAGTATGAGGCACAATTCAATGACATTGGGTAATGAAAGGTAAATTTCCTGATTAAACAGAAGCAGCATCCTTATTCACCGAGCAATATTCTGCGGTACAAAGGATCGTTAGAATCGGCTTGACGCTCACCATTAGATATTTCTGTGGAATAAATTTTCTGTGGTGCGGCGGTCATTTGTACAGCCCTGTGACTGGGTGCCGTAGCATAATTAACATCTCCATCGCCACCGACAAGCTCTGAGGAAGCAGTAACAGTTCAGACCACAACTGCACAAAGAGGGCTACACTACCAAGATTAATTTTAATATTTTTTAACACCTCAATCCCAATAAATTTAGTAATCATTTCAATTGGTTTTCCCTTGAACAAACTTTGGTATGCAGTTCTCATTTCCACTCTTGTGCTACACTGTCTACCATCGAGTAAATCCTTTTTTATATATCTCTAATAGTACTAGGTTAACATTAAAGGTAAAGGTAAAGCAGTCCCGTTACAGACCCGGAGTGGCCTAGAGGGTTCCAGGAAGTTAAGGTTCCCAAATTTTGTGACAAGTGCACAGGATGGTGGTAGGTTGTCAGCCTTACGCACCGGCTGCCTTTACCCCTGGGAAATGCTCCTGGTACTCATGTCTGTTAGAGGCTGAGTCGACCGGAAGGATTTTATGTCAATGAAAACCCTAATGACACCTGCTGGGATCGAACCAGCGACCTTCCGATTTGTAGCACAGCACGTTAACCACTGTGCCACCGCGGTTCCCTAGGTTAACAGTATGCATTATTAATCCCAGTTACGTAATTATTATTATTATTCTGCTATTTAATCTCTCTTTAATCCAGATGTCCGAACCAGATATTTAGTCACAATAACTCTTCTGCCTGAGTTACAGAACAGGTTTTTACGTGTGAGAAGTGAAATGGTAACTCGTATTCCAGTCCTAATCATTCTCGATTGGAGAAAAGGGTATACACACATGTGTACATATTCTTAGGCAATGGCCACTTGCAGCAAAATGTTGTTACTGACACATTTCACAGTGTTGGATTACTTTAAATACTGGTAATGCAAAGTGATCATTATTCTCTCAAAAGTGTAACGTTTATCAAATCTGCATTTTCCCCATATTTTGTATTTGTGTGATTCGTATAATTCTCACAACAAAGAGCGATTATATATTCCTATAAAGCATTAACTACCTGGTAGTTTTTGAGAAAGTATCATACTTTTGGAAGTTTTTTGCCAGAATTTCAGAATTAAGTGTCTTAAGTTTAATTACTACTAACACGTCGTGATTTATTTGGTACTTACATTTCCAATGAGTAATCGTATTTTCGGTCCGAAATGTCTGACACGTTTCATATAATTCTTGCCATAGACTATGCACTGTTATAAAGAAACAAGCCAGAAAGTTATTACTTTGCTAATAATTTCTGCAGGAAGCAACTACAGGAACAATCACATGTAGTGTCATGTGCCGCAGTGGGCAATGACCGCAAGAACATTTCTTTGTTTTTCATTTCGAACTCCCTCGTCTAGTCTTCTTTCAATTTCATGGTAAAGCTTCTCCATCTTTTACCACGTTCTTACGTTTTTGTAATATATTCTGCGACTGCCACCCCTGTCTCCACTCTTCCCTTCTCAGTCAGTCTTTCCTGCACCTCCTGTACTAGTATAGCTCATTGTATCTTATATCGCGTTGTGCACAGAGTTTTATATCCACGATAAAAATGGTGGTTTCCTCCTCCATCTTCACTCCTTTCCTTTTAAAACTTGGCATCATTTCAGCAGCGCAGCTTGCGTTGTGCCAGAGAAGGGGTTGCAGGACTTTTTACCTCCTTTCTTCTTTCTCCTACCATTTTAGTCTCTTTTTCGCCCTTGCTTCAATATCGGGCATACTTATTTTTGCGCCAGTTCGTGAAAGCTCCTGAACTTTTCAAATGAAAGTAAACAGGTACCATAACATCTAGGACACTACTCCTTATTTCCATTTTCTGGACTAACGGCATAATATGAATTTCATAATTATTGTTTTGCATGAGGTATTGTAGGAAACCCCAGGTGAAGGAATATTTGCTTGGCGATGAATGTAGAAGACAAAGAGAGATGAAATGCCTGCAAATTTGTATTCGGAATGTCCGCAGATAACAGAATTTATTTTGATATGTATGTGTATATAGGAAGTTGATATGTGTATATGGTAAGTTGATACGTAGGTTTACATGGGAAGTTGATACGGCAGCTCATCATGAATAGAGTGTAAATATGAGAACTGTGAATACATAGTCCAGGGTTTGGTCCTATGGCATCCTTTGACCGGATAGCTCAGTCGGCTGAACGGTCTGGGGATCGAATCTCTGTGGAAGCGAGATTTTCCACAATTGTCCACACTGGCCCTGGGGCCCACCCAGCCTCCTGTACAATTGGTACCGTGTCTTTCCCGGGGTTAGAAGCGGGTGGGGCGTGAGGCCGACCCCCCCACCCAATCTAGAGTCTAGGTCCTAGAAAGAGTAGAGCTATAACTCTATTCACCCTAAGGGCCTTCGTGGCTTATAAAAAGGGTGAAACCTACCTACATCCCTTTCAGCACAGTTGTGAACAGCAAATTTCAGCAGGGGGCGATGAATTTTTTGACTGGCTGAGACATACATTAGCTTCGTTGTGCAGTCTGTTTAGCGAACACGAAAAAGTCTCGACAAAGTCGTAATTTTCTATTTCTTGACAATCTCTCAATATTCTTTGCGAAATTCTGAGAAAGATGTGGGAGCTGGCATAGCATAGTCGATAAAAAGAGTCGTTACGTGTTAAACGGTGTAGGGTTCGAACCGTGGTCGGGGCAAGGGGATTTCCTTTCGCCAAACCCAGTTCAGACCGGTCCTAGTGCATACGTAGCCGCCCTCGATGGGTACCGGGGCATTATAGGAAGAACTTTGCCGTTTTTACTGAGGGTAGGACATTAAGCTTTGTAACGTCAGTGCGCAAAATTTGTTGACATTTCAATGGGAAATTTTATTCAAACAAATCTTAAAATCAAGAACTTTTGTCTGCATCAAAATACACAAAAATTTCCTTCAGTTACAACTCTCCCATTTGTAAGAAACTGTGTTTCAAGGATGTGCCATCAGACACCCAACAAGCACGGAGGCACACCTTACAATAAACTTCACAAATTATCATTATCTCGGTGAAACCATAAAGCGCGTGGCCCTTGAAAGATGATGAGGAAAATATTCCTGTCTTCTTCTGCAGTATCCCTTTATTATTTCTATCTCCTTTCCTCCCTCTCTACTCGTATTCCTCTCCCATCCCTTTTATTTGACCAAACCATGACCAGTCTTCTTCCTATGTTCTGAAAATATTATGTTGTATGTCCTCGAGCATGATAGGAATTGGTTGTTTTTCACTCCCATCGCTATACTCACTGGGAAGGAACTCCTGCTTTTTCTTACACTTATTCACCGGAGAAAATGGTTTATGTCAGGTACATACTGAGCTATTTCGCATAACTCGGATATTAACCGATATTTTCCATTGACACGAAGAAAGAGGCCCGAACCCGTTCGTGTGCACCATGTGGCATATATCGTATCGTATCATATCATATCATATCGTATCGTATCGTATCATATTATATCATATCATATCGTATCATATTCCTTCTAAAAACTAACGAACTGTTAATGTACGGGCTATGGATGGCACAGACAAAGACGGGCATCTTATTTTATATGCTAGATGCAACTAAAAATAAAAGAGATATTTGCGGTATCCTTAAGCAGGCTTCAACCTGCCTAAGGAATCCACACCACCCCAGCCGAACCACACCGTAACAAGAACACACATCCTACCAGAGCAATACAACACATGAAATAACTCAACAAATATGTTGCAAGCTCCTGAGGTTGGATGTACTAACATTCGAAACATGTTGAGCATTGAATAATGAAATAAAGCAAGTGACATCAAGTTGGTCTATCTTTATTCAACTAGCAAGATGATGCACGGTCCAATAAACATAAGATAAAAGAGATATTATTTAAAGTTTCAAATCCCACTTCCAAGAAACAAAAACCGAAATTCTTTTAGAAAGACACCTCAGTTAATGTAGGTTAGAGAAATAATTTATTAATGCATCCCGTACGTACGGTTTTGAAAGTCAAAGAGGTGATGCGTATATTTACCATTTTATTCTCAAGCTCCAGATGTTTGGCAGACAGGTGGCGGTGTAACTCCTTTCTCGACTACCTACAACGAAAGTTGTAACAAAACTTACAAACACAATAACCCAAGTCGCGCCAAAGATTAGAACTGGTTGTCCCTCGAGTGTCGTCGCTACAGTTGACGTTCTTTAGGGTAATGGCTCAAAGGAATCGTCACATGTACCAGTCGATGAAAGCGGAAACTAAAGGAATAGCTACATATTTTATTCAGTGCGCGATCGACTCATAACCGTCACTGCCATAAAAAGCTACAGCGAAACTTTATGAATTGTTTCATTCTGTGGACTGAACGTGGAAAGGAATTTTTTTTTTAGTGGGGTATGGAGTGTACGAGCGATATTAAATCCGATGTAACATTCTGCAGGCCAGTGCACAGTCGTGAGTGGAATGAGAGGAAATGGAAATGCGGTTAACACAAGAAACTACGTAGGGTACGAATCTGTACCTCGCACCGGCAAAATTAAAAGTACGAAAATTACTGTCTTCTGAGGTGACATTCAATACAGTCCGTTAGTGAGTTACAAATATATGTGAGATGAATGACACTTCTAGTTTGAAGTAGAAGGATGTAATCTGCTTATTTTGCAGAATACTATTCTAAAAGAAATCGAGAAGAATGAGATGGGCTGGGCATGTGGTGCGTATGGGTGAGGAGAGGGGGGTGTATAGGGTCTTGCTGGGGAAACCGGACAGAAGGAGACCACTGGGGAGACCTAGGCGTAGATGGGTGGATAATATTAGGATGGATCTCCAGGAGGTGGGATGTGGGTATATGGACTGGATTGGGCTGGTCCAAGATAGACACGTGACGGAAGTTTGTGAGTGCGGTAATGAACCTTCGGATTCCGTGAAATGCGGAGAATTTCTTGACTAGCTGCAAAACAGTTAGCTTCTCAAGAAGGACTCTGCACCATGGAGTGAGTAAGTAAGTATTCTAAAATATCAAACGAAATCATATTCCAGAATTGTCCCTTCCAATGTCGGAAGACATCTAAGAGGCTACATGATATCACACTCCACAATATTCCCCTGAAATATTGGTATACATCTATGAGGCTAAACGATAACACTTTCTAGAACATTCCCTTGGAATATCGGCAGATACCTATGATTCTACATTACATCACATCCCAGAGTGTTCCTTGGAATGTCGGTATACATCTACGAGACTACATGACGTCACATCCTTCAATGGTCCCCTGAAGTGTCGGTATACATTTACGAGACTACATGCTATCACATCCCAAAATGGTCTGTGGAATGTCGGTGTACATCTATCAGTCAACATCATAACACATCCGAGAAACGTCCTTGTAATGTCGGTATATATCTATGAGGCTACATGATATCATATCCGAGAATGTTCCTGTGAAATATCAGTATATATCTGTAAGGCTGTATGATAACACTTCCTAGAGTATTCCCTTGGAATATCGGTAAATATCTAGGAGTCTACATTATATAACATCCCAGAGTGTTCCTTGGAACGTCGATATACATCCATGAGTCTACATGATATCACCTCAGAGAATGGTCCTCGTGTTATCAGTATACATTTATGAGTCTACAAGATATAACATCCCAGAATGTTCCTTGGAATGTCGGTATAAATTTACGAGACTACATTATGAAACTTCCCAGAATAAGTCTCTAAAATTTCGGGGTTCATTTATTAGACTAGGTGGTATCAAATCCCAGAATGGACCCTGAAATGTCTTTATGTATTTGTAATGTTAGATGACAAAATACTGTAGAAGTGGGCTTTCTGCACAGCGACCATCGTGAGAAGCTCAAACCTTAGGGACTCTTCTCCCCATTTGGATGCTATCAATGAAACCGATAAATTAAATGTAAATCGAAAATGCATTTCATTCTGTTTGCACCTCTCCTCGTAGAATTAAATTTGATACTCCAGTCCAGAGGCTACACTTCATTTCATCTCTTGACAAAAATTATGTTAGTGCTATCTGAGTGTGAACTTAAAAATGATCCGTCATAAGTAATAAATTAAAGGTAAATAATTTTATATTTTGATATAGATTTATCACATATGGCATCCCAAAACTCTGAATTATATTCGACTATATTTTTCGTTATTTTAAAAACGTTTTAAGAGTGACCTGATGATTGTCGGTGCAGAACAAAACATGCAGTCATGCTGAAGTAAAACTAATTGTGTTGCGACTGACGGACTGTTGTGAAGGCATTAAAATTACAGCAGATTGTCCAATATAACGTCAGTCTGAGTGTGATGTATGACCTTTTGTTCCCTCGTTTCTTTGTCGATGATTTTTTAAATTGCATGTTTGTTTATCATTGTAAAGTTAAGTAACCTTGAAGGATAAGGTTACGTAGTTTGTGTCCTATCTTTATCAACATTGTACAATTGCGTTAGACCTAAGCAGAACGCCACGCAGAATAAAATCTTTCTTGGACGAGAGTCGAAGTGTGTGTGTGTGTGTATGTGTGTATGTGTGTGTATGTATGTATGTATGTATGTATGTACGTATGTGTGTTTCTATGTATGTATGTGTGTATGTATGTACGTATGTACGTATATATGTACGCATGTATGTGTGTACGTATGTGTATGTATGCATTATGTATATATGTGTGTATGTATGCATGTATGTACGTACAAATGTATGTTTGCATGTAAGTAGGTAGTACGTACGTACTGTATATACGTATGTATATATGTATGTATGTACGTAAGTTTTTATGTATGCATGTATGTATGCATGCACATATATACTACGTACGTACATACGTATATATGTAT
>Ga0123354_10002983_pt1 | contig 23021 bp, 14 predicted proteins | sample TergutLab28metaG_2_FD_97872 | JGI IMG/M metagenome (GOLD analysis project Ga0123354, IMG submission 97872) | Labiotermes labralis P4 segment gut microbial communities from Petit-Saut dam, French Guiana - Lab288 P4 | ecosystem: Host-associated > Arthropoda: Insects > Digestive system > Gut ... | reverse complement strand
AGGCTGAGTGGACCCCGTTCCAAACCCACTACTACTCAGAAAATCTGGTAGCGCCGGGGATCGAACCCGGGACCTCTGTATCTGTAGCCAGAAACTCTGACCACTAGACCACAGAGGCGGTCAATGTGTCTACTACGGAAATATTTTTCCCTCTTGAGACTACATGATAAGCAGGCTTTACTGTAGATTAATAGAAACCAGCAATTTTTTTTATATGAATTCATGTGTTTCAGTTTTCTTTTACCAAAACAAAAACATGCGTTTAAAGCAACGGATTTTCAGAAGCTGTTGTACCACCCCCTCCAAATCAGTACCAATAAACCGCAGCCAACATTTCGAATATTGCTAGCACGTAGACTAGTCTCACAACTGTGTTTAGTGTGGCTTCACAGCGCTGTCGTCATATGTGCATGTGTACGTACACATCACATCACATCACTAAGAGACTTCACCGGCCAGGACGCAGAGGGATGAATGCTTGAGTGTTTATGACACATTGTTACTGTCTGTGTTCTGAGTTGCTATTAGCATAAGACAAGTACCCCTTCCGAACTATTACTAGCGGTATTGCCTATTGACGTTATTACCAAAGTATTTCTATAGCATGTCCCGGGGGGGGGGCGTATATTACTCTCTCTTTTTTCCTTTAAAAATTCCTTCTTTTCTTTTTCTTTTCCTTTTCCTTTTATTTCTCTTTAATTTCCTCTTTCTGTATACTATGCCTTTCATTATTTTTTTAGTATCAGGCTGTAGTTTAGTTTTTCTCTTTGTGCCAATATTCTTATATTTTATTGAGCATCAAAATTTTTATAAATTTCCTGTCTCTCCTCATCTTTACTGTCTCACGCCGATTTTGAACTCATGTCCCTCGTGATGCAGTTTGTCCTAAACAGACAAAGTGTACTTCTTTTTCCGGCAAAGGAAAAGGATTTTTTTCGTTTTCTCAAGGTGTTTAGGTCGGTTGTTGGAGCCACCAGTCTTTCTGTTCAATGGGCGATTTGGTCTATGTCCGCAGGGATAAAGCGACCTGACCGTGAGGCTAACCACTCACCTCCATCTAATGCCGAACTTAACGGTGAGTGTAGCCGTAACTTCACACCCATATGGCTTTCAAGGCTCGCACGAGGGAAAATTCGCCCGTTCACATTTGCACCATGTCTGTTCCGTCGAATTATTTTCCTGGACACAACTTATCGATTACTTCCTAATTAAAAAAAAAGCAGATCCCACAATTTAAACGAGGGGTGGGTAAAAACATCCAGGATTTTCCTTGTATGTCAATAATTCAAACATCATACGTAACCTATAATTGGTGTCTGTGTGTTTTTTTTTAATAATACCTCAGACAAGGTGCACATTTAAACGTAGCCTACACTCCACTAATAATTCCTCACATGATAATGACGTGCTTGTTATGACGCAATCTCTGAATTTCATCTGCTTCCTCCTCTCCCCACAACCTATGCTTGCCCACCAGGCTAAAACACACACACACACACAAGCCACCTGTAGCTATGCGAGTAACGAACCTGAGTGTTCTCTTGTTTCCAATAGCTGCTATTAAATAAAATCGTTGACTGTGTGTCGACTAGCATAGCTCAGAGAAATTGGAATCAATTTTGAAAAATCAGTCATGAATATATTCTCGCTGTAATAATTTATATTTTAAAAATGAAATTGTAATTGAAACAAAAATTTTAATTGAATATTCTGAATGAAATATTTATTTACGTAATATTTTTTGAAACTACGATTTATTTCAAGGATGAAGTAGCTTAACCCATTTTCGACTTTCCTGCATGTTTTTCTTCTTATTGTCCTTTTTTACCAAATGTTTTACTTTTTCGTGTTATTCGGTATATTTTCTTTCTGGTTCTATTCTTCCTACTAACTTATGATTTACCTTTCTTTTAGCCTCTTTTTGTCTTATTATTCTAGCATTTCTTATTTTGTGCTCTTTTGTTGGTACTGTTCTTCTCTGAGACTTTTTTTCTCCTTACACTCGATTCTTGGTTGTGACTGTTGGGTACCTTGGATGGAGGCTCAGACCATGATGATTCTTCCATTTTCACAACCTGAAGCAGCTTGAAGATTTTATGATCCTTCTCAGTTTGTGCAGGCAAAATTTTGTAAAGTAGTGCACGTAGACCGACACAGCTGCCTTCCAAATCTCTTGTTACTCGTCACTGACAAGTCACTCTGCCATTCCGTGATACACACATATAGGCTACGATCTTTATGTCGTAGTAGAATAAGCCGTACATAAACGTTAAGCAGTGTTTCTACTCTCTATTGTTATAATGCGCTTTTATGTCTAAAGAATGCGGGGGTCAGACGGATTGGTTCAGTACATCCCGACACAACGTACACCTTCTTATTAACGCCCCCCCCCACCTCCCCCACTTTGTCTGTCGAGTGATATCATCAGCCCACTGCAAAATATTTAACGAGTTCTTCAGATGTTAAAAAATCTATCACTTAAATCTTGTATAACTATAATTATGAACCATTTGTATATATCTAAACGTCTGTGAGTAATGGTGACAGGACGTCCCTCACTCCCTGAGGCATAAAAGTGTTCAAACACGTTCCGGTAAGAAGGCTGCTTACAATTAGTTACACACAAATGAATGCAACTGTCGAACCAACAATTTATTTATGTCATGCTTGTATAAAGTAATAAGTTATATATTGTCATCAGTAGATAATATTAATAAATTATTGTGATATAAGAACTCCATTCTCTATTATTAAAAGTTATGTTTAAACTATTAAACAAACATAGTTGTGATGACGATGGACATTTTTAATGTACTTTGTTTCTTGCACCGCGCATTTTAATATAATGTTTAATAATGATAATAATAATATAAGCCAACAAAATGCACCTTTTCAAAATTAATGTTTTAACTTTTAATTTTTATGTCTTCTTCATACTTCGAAACCAAGGGTTCATCTTCAGGAAGACGGTTGTGTATGCAGGTATGGTATGGTATAGTGTGTTTCACGTGCATTGGTGTAGGCAGTCTTGTAGCCTGCTTATACTGATGCATGTAAAACACACAACACCTTACCTGTCTATACAACCGTCTTCCTGAATATGAACCCTCGGGTTCGAAACATGTGGAAGACATCAAAAATTAAAAATCAGAGTGTTAATTTAGGAAAGGTGCATTTTGTGTTCAAATGAATTCATGTGTGCCTGTGTTTATATTCTGTCAGAAATGCCGGAAGATAGATTGTGATCCATAAGAACAGAAACAACACGATAATATCTTATTTTTTTAAATGTTCAAAGCTTTTGTCGGTTCTGAAAGGACATTCTTTCAGTTGAATAGCGAACTGTTGGCCAAAGTTAAATGCATTCTTTCACCCAAAAAATAGACTGTCTTCACATCTGAATAAACTTACAGAATTATTTTATGATTGAATATTATCATTTTTATTTCTGTTATTTGCAGAAACCCGCAATCTAAACGGCAGCCTACTGTTGCTGTTAATCTGACGCCCCTCTCATGCGAGTCGCACTTTTTTTTTCGTAATTTGAAGCTTCCGTGTTCCGGTCTGGACAGCGTCTCTTTTGATTTCTTTTTTTGTGATTTTCCCCATTCGCACCAGCAAATGACAAAATATTACTTGAAATTAGAATATTACCGCTTCCTTCCAAATCCTTTATAATTACCTGCTATTCACCTCCTAGCATTCGACGCTGTGTATTGCGAGCTACAGATAAATTCATTAAATATACCTTAAATAAAGAAAAGAAATAGAATTTTTATGATTAAAAAAATTAATACTTGTTGCAGATCGGAAATATCTAGTTTGTTGCTTTGTTAGTATGTTTGTAAAGATTTTGGGGAGAGAACATTAAAGTCCGTACATTTTCGTCGTTCTTGATGCGATTTGGTCATATGACGCAGTGAAGGAAGTGGAATGCAAAGGCGTGCCCTGAATGTATCTGTCTTGGGTGTGGGGGCGAGGGATATGCCCTTACAGTGACACTAATGAACCTTTGGTGCATAGTAACTAATCTGAGAGTTTTTTTTATCAGTTCAGCGAACTGTTAGAATTCTAAGACTGACTTTGTACCATTGATTTTAGTAACTGAATGGTGCTCTCAGTAGCTGAGCTTTGGTCTTGTCGAAATATAAGGTAGTTGGTATAGTGACTTTTAAGGAATATGTATTAAAGGAATCTAGAAAGGTGAAAGTGTTCCTGTGCCCGCCACGTAGGGGTATGTGGGTGGATGTACAGCAGCCCCACTTCTTAGTTTGGAGAGGTAAGTAGGGGATTGGTCAGGTTTATGCCCTGGCAGCTCTAGCCGCAAGCAAATAACCCCCAGAATATGAAGCTGGGCGTACCTCGCAACCGGCCTGAACATTTTGGACAAGACAGAAGCCTTGCTATGTGGTAGCCTGTTGTGACGTAACATATCGACATCTGTCTGGATGGACTGTGCAACATAATCAGTTAAGATGTCCGATCTTCTGTCAGAGATTTAAACCCGAGGACTTGCAAAGTGAGAGTGCTGGCCATTTGACCGTGTGGTTCAGGGGTTTTTTTTTATCACATTTCGTGGACGTACGGAATAATGAGGTGGAAGGATGTAAAATGCTCCCGGCGAATTTAAGTCTTAGTAAGGAAACAATAAAATCTAATGGCTGTTAATATGTGAAGCTGTTAGATTACCTCAGCAAAATGTTTACTGTGAGCGTTAAAATAGGTTTGAAGAAAAAGGAAATGTAGAAGTTGAGAGCTGATTTATGTAAATTGATGGTGATTATATATTGTACAGAAAATTTTGTTTTATAAATTACGCATTTAGATGCGATAAGGATGCGAACATTAATGGATATAATTCAGTCTGTGGTTAGGCGACTGGGAGAGACCGATAGCTATTAGGCAAATCACTTAATTGTGGTTATATTTTAAACCTATCTGATATCTACTGAATAGGGGAATTGGTGTTCTGCTGCCGAATTTATCAGATCTAGTTTATTACCTCCATATCTATGAAATGTATTAATATTTAATAATTGAAGACCATTTACAGCTCCTGAAATTATTTATGGAAGTGTTAAGGCTTTCATAATATAGTAAGTAGATGTCTGGTATAGCAGTCAGAAATTTTGACAGTTCTAATTACATAACACTGCATCACACATGATTGTGAGACAGATGCATCACATGAACGGTTTACACATCTCATGTCTAATTTATCTGACTGCAGTTTCCTCATTTTATTACCTCAAGTCGTTGTGGTACTGTCCTTGTAAGTTACAAGTGGTTGCTCTCGTGACTGCAAATGTGGAGCCCACTCAGACCCTTGTTCAGTGGTACTGGGAACTATTTTCGCGGAAGCCAAGTGGTCGGGACTTGTAGCTGAACACTCTCCTCCATCTAGAGCAGACTGTCAGAATGCCTGAGGATATACCCGTGTTATAGGCATGTCATGACAAATAGCCAGAGCTGGAGATTTTTATTAGCTGGGTCCTGAAAATGTCAGTCCACGTATCTGCGCTACTTGGGAACGAAATCGAAAATGACAGGAACGGTGATCCGCGAGGGTATAGCGTATGCGCATAGTTTCCCTCCCGTCCCTTCTACGTACACTGCATACCTACTCGTGGCGTGCCCAGTACATGCCCACTCCAAGCATATGTCTTCATAGACTGGTGTTTAATTAAACACCGGGGGGGGGGGGGATTTGACTTTACTTATGGCTCAACAGCTCCTAGTGGGCCAGAGCCTCCTCATTATCGAGGCTTCACAATCACACTCAAACACACCACATTCGATAGGATCCCTCTGGAAGAGTGATCGGCCCGACGCAGAGACCTCTACCTGACAATAGAAAATACGCACAAGGGACAGACATCCATGCCTCCGGTGGGATCAGACCCACGCCTCAGACAACTCGGCCACTTACCTGTACGCAGTACACTAATTCTCAACCCATTTTACCCTGTAGCCGAACGGTTATATTCAAACTCTCAGTTCCACTGCAGTAGCAGCAAAACGCCCTTTTTCTCAAAGTAGGTAGTGCACACACGCTTTTTATTGTTGGTTAAAACGTAACGGTAGTTGTTACTTTTCAAGCCAGTGAGGCGTCAAGTCCCACTAGTCGAAACGATCTTACCGGGTGTTAACTGCCATTAAATTTTGACGTTTTGCTGACCGTGCATCTCAGTAATTAAACAACTTGGTGCCCAAAATCTTTGTTTTACAATAAGTTTATTTCATGCCTGTACATGTTTCGAGCACCATGTGCTCATCATCAGGAGGTCAAAATTGCATTACACAGCCTCTGGTATCATTTAATGGCATTTATCTCAGTAATTAACCAACTTGATGCACAAAATGTTTGTTTTACAATAAGTTTATTTCATGCCTCTACATGTGATGAGCACATGTGCTCATCATCAGGATGATGAGCACATGTGCTCGAAACATGTAGAGGCATGAAATAAACTTATTGTAAAACAAACATTTTGTGCATCAAGTTGGTTAATTACTGAGATAAATGCCATTAAATGTTTTATGTAATCCGAAAACAAAAATTAGCAAAGTCAGAATACTGTGAAAATAAATTTGTAACGTGACTGTAGCTTAAACGTTTTAGGCTACCATAGGCACACAGGTGAATTCTGCGATTTAGAATTAACAACGCACTTGATACATTGTCATTAACTAACGTTCAAACAACTGTTGGTCAACGTGCACGTGTTTAATTCCTTGTTAAACTCGACCACTTGTATTGCTTCAGTTTAGTCTGCCGTTCTGCGTTTGGTGGAGTTGTGTCTTGCACATACATAATTAGGGCAGACCATGCTTTTAAGCGGCCAATTTTCCGGTCGACCGAAGCCACCGCATGTCGCCACTACGTCACGAAGTCGCGTAATGACTGGCTTAATAATGATAATGTGCAGTCCTGTTTGATGTTAAGTAATTTGTATCTAATAACCCACAACTTCATGTGGCAACCACATGAGAGGGATGAATTTTGGATAAAATCAAAACCATTTTAACCACAGAATAACCGATCTTTAATAATTCAAAGGAGTTTAAACTTAATTGAGAGCCATTATAACCTTTACTGTGTACCTTAAATTTAGCTTCCTCTGTTGCTTGTTTGCTCAGGTCTTTTTTCATTCAATTTTTATTGAATGTGGTTTGGTTATTCTCAGAAGGGTTCACATTTTTATGTCGACTCTTGTGTTTTGTGTATGTAAGCCTATCATGTAAGAAGAGATTATGTAATGATATTACTTCCTGTCTTCAGTTTAAGATCATTGTCGACATGTTCGCATGTATTTTTATGCAATCGGAAGTAGTGACCCTTCTCTATAACTTCAAATAAATCCAAGTAAGATTACACAGATTTAGATATGTGTAATTTTGGCTAACGTAATACAAAATCACCACTTTTTCAAGAATAACGTGAGCTGTTGCACGAATATTTTGTATGTTCTGATGGCATAATAAAATCTTTTAAGAATCAAGTTTCTTCATTTTTCAAATTACATTTGATATATTTATTGCAACGAATTTTTATAATATAGAGAAGGACCAACAAGGTCACATTTAGTTTTAACTAGGGCACATATAGAAACACCGTTTGTGGCAGTTACGTTTACAGATTTATGGGTTTGCATTTGAACTGAATGAAGATTTGTGTGAAAAATTGAAGTAGTATTTTGTAAAGGAAAAGCTAAAGTTCGCCCTAGAACAGGTCACGGAAGCACAAAGGGGGAGTAGAGGTATAGCCTTACTCTTTCCTTAACCTCGTCGCTAGGTGGGGTGGGTGGTCAACACCAGGACCCGGCCGTTTTACCCCCGTGAAATACGCGCTGCCCATTGTATAGGACACTGGATGGCCCCAGGGCCGGTCTGGACGGGTGCGGAAATTCTCGCCTCCACTGGGATTCGATCCCCGGACCATCCAGTTCGTAGCGAGTCGCTATGCTGACTGAGCTATCCCGGCCGACAACTAGGATTTTGTAGCAGACAATTATCACCGGACTTTCCGAGAGTCGTAACTAATTAGATAACCGCCGGTAGCCGAACCTGCCAATCTCAATGCACCGTCTGTATTCACTGAGCAACAGACATTCTGCAGGTAATAGCCGTCTAGGATGTTGCGCCTTGTGATACATAATGTCGAATTTTCACATGAAGCACATCACCATCTTCAGGGTCAAGCAGTCCAAGGTATATCTGCGCGGACTGCTTGACCTTAAAGACGTTACGCTTGTTGACTAGCACACACATAGCGACATTTCGAAACAGCAGTTCCTTTACTTTTAGAATCAAACATTTCGGTAAGAACCACTTCGTTTGTGTCACATCACTGAATTACCGAAATGACTTAGCCCTCTTTCCCTCCTTCATCCTTTCTTTCCCCCATGACTTCCACTTTACCATTACCGACGTGCTGGCCGTCACCGTGCATGGTCGTCACCACAGGAACACATAGTCTGTCAAAACGTGTAAGCGAGGGCTCCTCTGACGTTCGAACAATGCTGAACGCCGCACAGGGCCGTGGCCGGGGACACAGAGTCACGGCATAGCCATGTACGAAGTCGGTCCGACGAAACTTGCACAACTTATCGTCCCGCAGGTTTCGAACCCCACACTACCTATGGTTTTGGGGAAATGTGGTGGGACGCGGCTTCAGACGAAGGATCACCAACCGCTTCTCCGCGGCCTCCAGTTCGCGTGCCTAGCGAAGAGGAAAATGTCCTCCAGGTGTTTCAGGGGAGGCGCCACACTTCGTGCAAGTAGCACATTCTGCTAACACCACCACCGCGTTATCGCCTTCGTGTGATACATCAAATGCCACACACTTCAAGTAGTTTGCCGAAAAGGCTTCGACCGACAGGTCGGCGTCGATTCCTCGGGTCTGCCCGCGCGCCTTGCCTACGCGTGTATCCAGACACATTTCCTTCTCTAAAATCTGTCTCAAAGTCACTTATATCACTCTCCCTCCCAGTCTTGACATTCGGCTGTCAATTGTATGGGGTTCCATGCTTGGGAACCCTCCTAGCTTAGACTTACGGGCCCGCAGAGAAGCGACTAATTCTCCCGGCCTTAGGACTCGAGTCAGGCCGACGGTTTCTAGGCGGGTGTCGGGAAGAGAAGCGGTGAATACTAGGTACGATGGGGAGCTCAGACTTCTTTACCAGCCGCACGGCTTGAGATGTGAATTTTCATATTTTCTGTGTAGGAGTATGTTAGTAGTTACTATTAAGAGTAAAAACACACATATTGAGGTCTATACACGTATGTCAGAGAAAATAGAGTGGGGGAACAGTATTAAATGTAAACGGCTGTCTGAAATGCTCAGGCAGTACAGAACAATTGTGGAATTACACTGACAGGGGAAAAATCGAGGTACCAAGTTTACTACCAATGAACCAACCCTGCAGAACAATGTGTACAGGAACCCTAACCCTAAACCTGAATCCACAGAACTGTACATAATTAACAGTAACCGAAATTAACCGTACCGTACCTGAAAGGCTCCAACACACGCAGACAAGACATAACCATACCTCAAGTACTGCAAAGAAAGCACAGTCGACATAACCTGAACGACAGACTTCGAAATCAAACCCACGTCGATCCAGTCATAGCTAAATAATCTTTAACCCACTGAGACCTGAACCAATCAAAAGCTGAGAAAAGTGACAGAGCTAAATTCTTGACTGTGTAACTTTCCAGTGGCTCCGTGTTAACAAATACTCCTATCTGCGAAAATTCTGATGGGAGGAGATGTGCGCATGCGCGCATGTATGTAGGTGAACTTCAAATGAAAAGAGTAAATGAATGAAAATTTTGTGAGCGTAATGAAGTACCATCTGTAAGTGAAACTGCTTCTCAAAGTGATGTGTTTCAGATTATGGGCTATTCCTGTGTAGCAATGATACAACACAACCTTCACCTGTGTGCTGATAATTAAAGTTAACCAGTTTGGGTGCTTTGTGGAATGAGACTCCTTAAGACACGGCGTCAAGCGGAAACAAGGCAAGGAATGGCCTCGGAACGGGATATTTTTTGTGCGTTCGCTTAAACTTAGTAATAAAGAAAGGCTGGTAACACTGACAATCTAGGTAAACATAGTAACCACAAAATCGGTGGGAAATTTAACCACTGAATTAACCACAGCAAGCATAGAGAAACTGTAACCTTGTAACCGGGTTAATCATGTAAAATATTCGTCATTTCTGTACGAATTTAAGGAACAGAAGAATGTGTTCACACACTTTATTAAAAACTGTCAATACCAGTTATCATGCAAATTCATCCCGTGGGTGTAGAAATGTTCCATGCGGACAAACGTAAGGACATACGTGACGGAACTAAATTCGCTGTTTGCAGTTGATTTGCGAGCAGCCTAAAAATGATTTGCTTTGTTTCTTTTCCCAAATTAAACAGCATTAAATAGAAGGGAATATTATAGACCTATTCCACTTTTAAATTCCAATCCTGATATACCAAGAGCGTCCGGGAGTGATTTGGGTTAGGAGTGATATTTCGGAAGACAACAAACTTCAAGATCGCGCAAATTGTAATCAGATAGTCTTAGTACAGTATTTCGCCGCCATATCGCCCTAGTCATGCATGCCAGTGAAACTCTGCTGCGTCATTACCAAGTCTAGTGGTCGAGGCGCATGGACAAGATACAAAAAATTCAAGGTGATTCCCATGGGCAGCGCTGTACCACGTGGTTGCTGTGGAAGGAAGGCGTTAAACCGTCAGATATTCATCGTCGGTTATCTGCAATTCGTGGAGAGAATGCACCTGCACGCAACACTGTGTTCAACTGGGTGCTTCAACAGTGGCAAGAAAACCGGCCAGGCGGCTGTCCATGAGGGGTATCGCAACACCCCGGAAAAAATGTTCTGTGAAGACATCCGGAAGTTCCCAAAGGAGATGGGAGCGATTTATAACCAATAGGGGAATATAATATTGAAGCTTTCGCTGCGATAGAATTCAATGAAGTGTTGTTGCTGGTGGTTTGGTTTTACCCAGCCACAAGCAAAACCCTGAAGATGGGGACCGGGTCACTCCCAGAAACGTCGGAAAAACCTTCACATCTTAAGGCGGCTGTTTGCCCGAAAACATTCCATTGAAGACAGGAATATGTTGAGTTATAAGTTGTTTAGTATTCAGCCTAAAGATAATAAAATTGGTGAAGTGAGATGAGTCAAAATCATTTCCGAATGCTGTGCATGAGGATACGGAAGGAATGCAGCTGGCGGACGGACATTTCTGAATACCGTCGTGACTTATCGAGTTACGCAGATGAGGACATCATTTAGTGACCCGCTGAATTGCTGTCTGCTTCTTTAATTATATTCTGTTGTGGTTTGATGAAGTTCGATAATTATAATTGTGACTTTTATTTCCGTTCCCTTAAGACATCTCCGACTGATTTGCTGTAATCTGCTGTGGAGTGCTCATATTACTACAAAACTGGAATTCCTTGTCTGCGTGTGAACGTTTTGAATTCCTAAGACAAAGCATCAAACGGCTTCTCAACTGAGTTTTTCACATTTTATTAAAGAATGTGGCAGTTAACAACAAAATTTAGTGTTGGTTTGTCAAGCGTCGACATCAGATCTATAAAAAATCTGGGGCACTGACTGTATCAAAGACACAAACAAGTCATTTTTTTTGTGTAACTTTAAACAAATTCACATAAGTGAAGTAAAGGGAAGACAAGAGAAGAGAAATAAACTTACAAATATACTGAGCAATGTGGAACTTGAATGTTTTGATACAAGACATTACAAGAACACTCTTTATTATGACTTGAAGCCAATTTTATAATCCTATTTCTTGCCATTACAGTAATGTGGGTAGAATACAAATATATATTTTATACATATTTAAAATTTAATAACATTCTGATGGCTGTGTGGGTTCAGTGACGGGCTGAGTGACCATTTTTTTTTATTCCGGTATAAAATGTCGTTATGTCACTCTTAACATTACGCTCATTTCGACTCTTGTTTTTCTGCAACATGCCTACAGTCTCTACAATAAAAATAAACGAAAAGCTGTGAATAGGCTTATAATGACAGCCTTTTGACAGGACGAAGTTAGGCTTGTAGCGTCGTGTCTATTACAATAGACCTCGCACAATATGCAGTGTCCGCCATATTTATCATGCAAAGAACTGTCCGTTTTTTTACACTTCCACAAAGTCACAACCACAAAAGAAATTATTTGATTCTGAAAGGTATTATTTTTGTCTTGTTTTGCTTAATTATTTGTTTCATTTTGCAAATTTCACTTGAATAATAAGGAATGCGACAGCAGTGTGCTGGAAATGTTTCGCGTCGTTTCGGCGGAACGGGACATTAAACGTTTGAAACAGATGACAATTCTGGCTTCACTTGTTCAGCCGCCTGTAACACATTAAGGGGTCACACACACACACGCACACACACACACACCCACACACTCACAGACACACACACCCACACCTACCCACACACAAACACACACACTCACACCCATTCACACACACACACCCACACACACACACACACACACCCACACCTAGCCACCCACCCACACACTCACAGACACACACCCACACCCACACACTCACAGACACACACACCCACACCCACACACTCACAGACACACACACACACACCTACCCACCCACCCACACACTCACAGACACACACCCACACACTCACAGACACACACACATACAATCACACACACCCTCGCTCATACACGTTCACTCACACTGTCACACATTCACAGACTCACAGATAAACACACACACACACAAACACACGCACACTCACAGATACATAAGCACACACACACACAAAGAAGAAATTAGCTATAGCCCCCTTTCCATTTTCGAAAGTAAGAGAGTAAACCGTGCACAATTGACATTAGAGCATTGAACCTGCAGTCAAGTTATGGCAGCAGCTGCCTGGTCTAATGAGAGGTCAGTGTGTGTGTGTGTGTGGAAGCAACATAGTTTATGCTTCACTGGCATCCACACCAGTAGGTTCGAACTTCAGCATTATTGATGTTTGAACGCAAAGTAATGCCATTGCCAATATAGATAAATTTCACAGTTCTGTGCATTTTGTCACGAGACTATCTTGCTTAGTTTGTCTGAAAATGAGGTCATTGTAATTGCATTATTCTGGGTTTCATATCTTCTATATTTGGAACATTAAGCAATAGGTCATGGGCCTGTGTAACGTGAAAGCTGTAGCTGCTATCATTCCTTTGTAAGGCTTCTATATATACAGAATGATAAAAGGTGGTGTTATTGTGACACTTCAGTTGGAATTCATCCATTGTCTGATTAAACATAAAATTATCAAAAGTGTACCTTTCGGAGACTGGCCCCTATGTTCGTCCTTGGATAAAAAAGCAACTTTAAGGGAAACAGGATGTGATATATGACTGTGAGCGTATGTATGTACGTATATATATATATATATATATATATATGTGTGTGTGTGTGTGTGTGTGTGTGTGTAGGTATGTATGTATTTATGTATGTAATGTAATGTATGTATGTGTGTGTTTGTGTGTGTGTGTGTGTGTGTGTACGTGCACGCGCTGTTCATTAATTTGTTCCAATAATGACTATTAAGTACATGACGAAAATTTTACAGCAAGAGACGACAGTTAGAGGTACCTGGCTGTGCCTCAGCGATAAGCATTGCATTCTTGGCCTGTTAGGGTGAAGGTACATATTGTGTACATTCAGTGAAGTACTAATTTCAGAGTGTCCTTCGCAAGGTGTAGTAGTCTGGCAAGGCAAGGATTAGGTGTATAAAATATCGTTAAATAGGGGTATTGTCAACAAATCTTGTCAAGTTTTTAACATTTCATTAGGGTAACAGAATGGTATCATGGATCTCATTCAAAAGATGCCTGATTCTCTTCTCCCTGTTCTTTTGTGGCTGCAATCCCAGTCATGAGCCGGATGAATCCAGGCGTTTCCTTCAAATGATATTTTTCAAAACCCCTTCCGCTATTCTCCTCAACTGGTGCCAGCAGTAGCTTTCTCCGTTCAAGTTTTCTGACTAAGGTTTTGTAAGAATTTTTCATATTTGTTATGCCTTCTATATGCTCCTATTCTTTACAATAAATACAAATAAATAAAATAAACGTTAAAAATATTTCTCTCTGGCTTATTTAGTTTAATGTTGAAGTAAACTGCAACGTTATGTGGAGTGGGTCGCAAACACGTTCCAGGAGAGAACATGTCAAGGCCCATTGCTGTCTATTTTAGTACAGTCGTAATAGACAGATTTTGATACCTGCTGCGCTGATTCTGGCACACTAGCATTGGTTTGACAACCATACCTATTATAGTCGATGTTTTATTAGCTCCCTCAGGGAAATTACTTTGAATTAATTTATATTCTTGACGAAACCCTAGGGTACGTGTTAACAGTGCGCAACAGCAATTCTGCAGGAGAGAAATAAAACAATCTTAAAGCCAAAGTACTAATAGGCGTAAATTTTAGAAAGGAATGGGACTTCACCAGTGTTCTGACGTCAAATTATTTGCCATTATAGCTTAATGCATTGCTGAGGCGCTGCACCAACTAACAAGCCAGAGCCTTAGGCAGAAGACAAATAGATGCCCTTGTGGTCAGTTCGGGACGGACACTTTGCAGGGGTGTGCGTTTCTTCACCTCGTGGACTTAAAATGGTAAGAATGGAATCAAGTGAACAAATAAATGTAAACTTCTATAACAGTTTTTAAGATTCGAAGTCGTCACGGTGGTGTTTGTCTAGATCACATGCTTGTGCGAAGTGATGTCCTGTTAACTTATGCAGAGTAAAGTGAATTTTGGGAGAAAGTGCTGCCTTTCTGTTCAGAGTAGACGGGGGCAGCAGGTTTCTTTGGAACTTTGTTACCCACCCTGCCTACAAAAGCACATGGCGCCACACACTTGACGGCCATAATCGTAAACAAACTTTTAGTGTCCACCTACACTGCTTCAAATTGTTTGTTCTTCAGCTTACAAAGAGTCTTGTACGAATTGTACGACTTGCTTATTTATTGGTCTGTAATTCGCGCAATAGGTGGAAATTTCCAGTACGTAACTTTCAAGGACTTCACAATTGTGATGCTATAAGTTTTGAACATATTCGTACAAAACGTATCTAGGTATGTTTACGAACAATCTGCATATCCGTATCCATAACCAAAGTTTGTCGTCACTTGTTGCTGTCAAAGACGCATAATAACATTCGAATATATTGCTTGCAACACTCACGCAGTTGTTTTAGAGTGTGCCAAAATGATGCCTTAAAATTTGCATAGTGTCTATTTTTCGAATATGTGTTCGGCCTTCTTCTGCTTCTTAGATGGCACTACAGTCCAATGCGGACCTTCTCCTCGTTGTCGTTGATGGACTTTTCCGGGTTAGCCCTTTTTTCTTGACCTCTTTTTCCAGTAGGCTGGACCTATCACGTGTAAATTATAGATTCTTATTAGACCTACGAGATGCTCTTGTTGCTCCCACTTCAGAAGTTCGTATGGTCGCAAGGCGTGAAATTATTATTATGGAAGGGTACTCTGACACATAGAATGCAGCAAGATGCACATACGAATTTGGTAGAAGTCCGTGAGTTGCTTCGAATATTTCAGGAACACCCACGCGCGTGACCTTGTCACCAGCAGGCAACTTCTTCGGTGCATTGTACCACAAGCTGTAAACACAGTCTAGTGCTCCTGAGGATGGGCGAAATTGTCGCCCGAAACATGTTGAGCTGATTGAAATTATTAATAAAATTATTATTGTTGCATCTAGTTGGCTGTTTATATTATTGTATCAATGATGCACAGTAATACAAACATCAAATATAAACACAGGCATGCGTGGTATTTTTGTATTCACACCTCGACTGGATATTTTAGAACGAAAGATATTTGTTTATTTTATCAACTTGGACTGTGGTGAAGGCTTATGTTCGTAAAATACATGAAGAGAATCCACAGCTCTTTTTTTTTTAAATGAAGAAATAAACACATTGCCCATTTAATAACAAAATCTAATGGCACTTACTTACAATAAGGTTAAGGTTAAAGACAGAATACCCAGGTTTTTTTTTTAATTCAGAATTTATTTCAAAGAGGAGCGAAATTTTTGACACATTTTCGTAGGTTTCGCCATTAAAGAAGGTACGAAACCTGTAAAATTAGCTTTTGCTACGAGACCCTGTTAACAATGGGTTACTATGGGAACGGATATACTTCAAGATGATGTCACCAACTTGTAATAAGGTCAACTCATATCGCATTACGATATAAATTGTATAGGACTATATGCTTTCACGCACGAATGTTTTTAAGTAATACAATGAATGTATAATAAATAAACACTTTATTTTAAGTAAAGTCCTTTTAATTACTCGACAGAGATTTACCTTGATACTTATTTTTGCTGTGATAGTAACAACACATTCACCAGGATCACTCTCACTGTACTGGTGCCTCTTTTATCGTGTCCTTGATCGCGAGAAGTCTAGCGCCATGTTCCAAAAGATGCAGGCTTCCTATGCGATAGAGCTGCCGTGGCCGAGGACACGATAACAGGGACACTATTTTCGCTACATCTGTTTCAAATGAGTCGATATATTTACTGAGTTTGATGCGTGAGATATTGCTGACGATTTTGCTTATGTGTCTGTGCATTTGTGTACAATATTTACATGAGATTGTTATAACTAATGTAATGTGGGGGCTGACTATTTAGAACATACATGGATATCAGCCCTTCAAGACATCTTTGTAATAATTACGCACTAAAGAATTGCGAAGCTCTTAGTTTTATTTATTTATTTATTACGTTGCTAGGTTGATTTAGCACACAACAGAAAATGTGCAGTAACTAGTCTTTAATGAGCGTCAACTGTTATATATTGTTTCAAAATAAATAAAACTCGACCTGACACAAAGATTGGCTGTTTGTGTCGTCTCATCTTTGCGAAAACACATCATTTCGAAAACTAGACATACTCTACGTCCGGCATCACGCAAAAATGAATGTATGATCTACCACACTGCGTGCATTGAATCAAGGTGATGTATATCCGCGGAGACAGGTTAAGTCTAGGACAGTGAATCCCGCCTCTAGCGGAACCAAAAGAGATCGGATTTTTTTCCCCCATTGCAGTCAGATTTCTTTTAAGACGTGTTGTGGAAACTGTATTGAAGATTACTCAATTATTATACCAACCGCTACACTTATATAAAATTTTATACATTTTATATATGTGCAGTGGTTGGTATAATAATTGAGTAACTCGACAACATGCACGGTGTAACAACGAAAATATGTATTAAAGATCCTCAGGACTGCCAAAGTTATATGCTAAACATTCCATTCCCTCCAGGTTCAGTTTGAAAGAATTTTTGTTGTATTTATGTTTTTAACTGAAGACAGAAGTAGGTACAGGTTCCGAAACATGTTTCAGTAAGACATGAGATAATGTAGAAAATTCACTTGTCTTCAGAGTCATCTTAAAATTTTGAACGTTAAATATTTTAGCACTGTCATTGCAATCACTTTAAATTGTGAATGATTTAAACACTTTAGTACCCATAAAAAATTCAGAATCGATTCGGAAGTCCGATAAGAAAAGTGGCGTATCTTATAATTAGGAAGTCAGTAATGTGATATAATTACAAGAATTTTGACCCATGTGTGTCACATTTTGGGCCATACGCTCTTTCAACTTCGTCCATCGCCTCGCGTTTAATTTAAAACTTAACAGACAACTTTACATGGCCAGGACGGGTCGCCGTCCTTAGACATCAGAGTGATGAATACACTGTATGGTGGGGCCTAACGAATCCTCGATCCTGTCCCCGAAATATCGTGCTTTAATTTTATTCTAAACGGGGGATAATGGGTAGTTCACAGAGTGAACGATTCCCAAACGTACAATGTGTCTGTGCATTTAACACCCTGCTATTTTGCCTCTGTTTGTGTGGTTTTTGGGCACGTTCGCTTCCCAGCGGATCGCCTATAAATAGCAGTGTGTCTCTCCATCCGTATTCTTGCTAAATCTCTTGCAACGGCGGATTTTCTTGACATAGGATACTGGAGTCTTACCAGCAGTCGTTGTTCCATTTCAGTTAGTGTTTAGGTCAGACAAAATTAAACTATCAGTTTTTAGAAAGACCCACATGCTTTTTTTGGGGGGGGGGCGCATGAGCATTTACATTCTTGTTCTGTGCGTGAGCAATTCGTGTTAAGCTATGGACCCTCCGAGCTAGGAAAATAAAATTAGAATTCATATTAATAAAATTTCATTTTAAAAAATTGCAATCTGGTGCGCAGGAAGCAATGTGCTCTTTTTTTCGGTGTTCTGGCAACAGCCTTACAGTCGAGCCCAATTGAACTGTGCATCAGTTTTATTACTCGTGCTAGAATATACATAGGAGAGAAAGAACCAAAAGATATGCATATATATACAAGTTTTTATATGACACATTATTTATCCAAATATTTACCGTTATTAGTAGTAATGGAAACTTTAATACCCTTATGAGTACTGGTAATGATATACGCCACCTGATGTGAATTCAGCACTCAGAGTTTCGCCAAAATATAATACTATTATTAGCTGATTTTTATTCGTTGCGATGTGTCCGCTATGAGGAAAAATCCGAACTTTTGTGTCAACCAGCTTCCCCCGTTTGAGGGTTAAAACAATGTAAATCTGTATTATTTTTTGGTGGCTATGATATTATTTCAGTTTCACGTAACCCATATGTAAAGAAGAGAACTGTGACCAGAACAAGTATTAGATAAATATTTCACATTCCCCGACTTAAGAAAACACAGAATTCCTCGACCGAGCTATTTGGCAGAAGAATTGGGCGCTCCTCCTGTCTAGTCGATTCGACACATAACATAATCATCCAGCTTCACGGAAGCCCTATTTATAAAACTGAATGTATGCTTGAATTACACAAAGATATCTTGAAGATGGCTGCAGAATTCAAAGCTTATATACAGATATCACATCACAGAATCATACATACAATTTTTGTTTTAAAAAAGACGTAAACTATTTATAACTTCAAAGCGAAATTAAAAGTGTCACTGGAGTAGGTTTTGTGTTATTTACATACGTGAAATGAAACGTTTATTTTAGACATAAACTAGTAAACACTTATTAAGCTATAAATATCCATAGCCGGGCTACTTTCATTCTTAAGAGACTGATAATATTGTGCTTTGAAAGAGGAAAAATTTCATATCATGTTTAAACCACTAGCTTATAAATATCTTGAACATTTAAAAATTCTATATTTTGCTCACAGAGTGTACTTCTGTAATTTTTATGAGTCTGAGAATAGGGAGATTATTACCCTATACAGCCTTAAGTGACTGGCTTTTATAACCGAGACAGTGTGTGTTTACAGCGTGATAAGAACTGAATGTTTTAAGTGCAGTTTATTCTAATTTTTATCCTTGAAGTGTTATTGGTTGAATTTTGGCTTATCTCATGAAATCAATACGTTTTACCTGTATAAGTTTCAATTAACTTGCTGAATAAAAATAAATTTATGCACCATGTTAGAGTAACGTTTTTGAATTTTATGAAATGGCGTTCATAAAACGATGTAACTGAATAATAAATTACACAGTTTAATATGAATCCTGCATCTTTCGTTGTATTTGTATGTGGTTTATTTACCTACAGCATCAGTAGCCCAGACTGTGTGCTAGGAACGTCCAGTCACAGGATAACAGTGCAAGACGAATTTGGAAGGACGTGGAATGTGGCGCTCCTGTCCTGATTTGTCGTAGTTTTTTTTTTTAGAGTTTGATTGGAAAGACTGAAGAAGACATTATTACAGCCCATAAATTTTCTGAGAATTGAACCCGAGACCTAACGAGTAATAAGCCTGAGTGCTGCGTACTGAACAGTCACTGCAATAAGCCTGAGTGCTGCGTACTGAACAGTCACTGCAATAAGCCTGAGTGTTGCATACTGAACAGTCACTGCAGTAAGCCTGAGTGCTGCGTACTGAACAGTCACTGCAATAAGCCTGAGTGCTGCGTACTGAACAGTCACTGCAATAAGCCTGAGTGCTGCGTACTGAACAGTCACTGCAATAAGCCTGAGTGCTGCGTACTGAACAGTCACTGCAATTTTTTGCCATTCGGTGGTGTGATTTCATCACTTTGATTTCTTAATGCAGATTTTGCAGTCAGTGAAGAGGTAGGGCAGTCGACACTTGTGGTCAAGCCTGTGATTAAAACTAATTGTGTTTTCTTTAAGAAGTTAATTTGTATTGGCAGAAAACAAGTTTTTGATAGTGTATGATTCAGTATGAATTAATTGCTGACTATTAGTGTCGTTCATGTTACGAATGTTAATCCCGATTAAAAAGAACGAAATTGCGACACATCTGATTACCTTATGACCTGTGAATATTAAAGACGCAGCGCAGCTTGGCAGTTGACGTTTCTAGTGTCAGCAAGAAGGGGAAGTCCCTTGATAACGTGAATAAGGACAATCAAAGCGTGAAGAGATAAATGGAAGGGGTTTGATTCCACTGAGGGTGGAAAATTATGAAGAAAATGTTGAAATAATTTTTCTGGATTAAGACACCGTGTGGAGTTTAAAATATATGCCAACGTTTCGGGAGGGCATGCCGACTCCTTCTTCGGGGTCAGAGAATTTGAAGATGATGTTTTCACAGAATATTATATTTTTAGTAACGTTGATTTGTTTAAGGGTGCTCAGTCAGTCTCTTAACAGAAGTCTCGGCAAGAATATAAAATTCATAGTTAATTAGAGAAGGAAAGGTATTTTTGGCACTATTCTCAGTTATATTTTTGTAGTATTATCTAGTAGTTCATTTGCATCAAAATTTAACTTAAAACGCATTGTATAACCCGCACGTCGGTATCATAGAAACATTTTTGCATATGCACATTGTATGTGACGTTACTGTCGTTATTCATAAATTAACGACAAATGTTGATTATAAATGTACGGTTCATACAGGACCTAAAGCTACACAAACTAACAACTTTGTTTACGGTTCTGATAGTTTCCAGAATGTTTTCATTTAAAGCTCACCTTCAATTATTTGTTACAAGAACGTTCCGTTTATTTCCTGAGCGCACTCATCCAATACGGTTCTTCCACTAATTATTTTCTTATCTACGCGGCGATCGTTGGCTCGTAAATAAGTTGTAACTTGAACGAGTAGTAATTGGGAGATTTTTTTAATTTGAATGAGAATTTCATTTAAAGCATAACTAAACAAAAAAAACTTTAATTTTGTTCGTTTTTTAGGATATATTCCTATTAGTAAGCCAAAAATATTCTAGATTACCGTTTCAGATTCTTGACAAAAGGTACGCATTTGTCTTATTTCTAAACACCAGCTGCAGTTACACTATCGTGTCTTTTCATGTTACGTGCTGTTGGGTCTTTGTTTCATATTAGGCAAGGCTACTCTGCTTCAGAACGTACTGTATTTTGATATTTCATTCCCCATATATTTTAACATATATTTTAATGAAGTCTGTTTTTTTTTAAATAGTAAGATTCAGTGTGGTTTTGTTCTAAACAAATATGTGAATTGCAATTACTGAATATTTTTACTTTTTTAAAAAGTGTTGTTGCCCGACCGTACTACAGAGGGGGGGGGGGGTGGCTTGTTCTTTACGTAGCTTTTCTTAATGTTCCTTATGTCGCGCAAATGTATAAAGAAATCTGTCTCATTTTTATTAACGTCCCATATTTTGAACCCGTTATAATATTTCATAATAATTATTATGAGCAAATAGTTGTTGAGTATTCTTCGTCAGTGTGCAGGTTAATGAATTCTAGGTGAAGTTGTATACGTTGCTATACCAGAGTATGTCCTGTAGTTAGTGGCATCTGTAACTTTCTGGACTGTTTGGAATAACGCTAACAGTCAGGATCGTGAATCTCAACGCTCATTCCCTGAATAATTTATAATCTCACCAAGATCTCTCCTGTGTAGAGTACTTCTATAATGTTATAAATTCAAATGAAAGCCGAATTTTATCGCTATGGATCGCAACATCCCAGAACACTGAATATCCCTAAATGTGCCCAACTTGTTTTCACACGACAAACTTCTCGGATGCTCACTGCTTTTGTACATTTTTTGTTCGTCTCAGTTCTGGAAGCATTACAGTTCAGTTCTACAATGTCTTGCTCTGACATTGAAAACGTCTTGACTTCGGGAACCCTGTCACGTTATGGTAGATAAACTTCACGTAAAGATTTGGCTGTATCCATGGAAAACAGACCTTGCTGGGATTTGTAATTTCTCAGAGATCTCTGACCGTCTGCTGTCGGAACTGTCCTCGCTGTCCAGGTGAAGAATCGAGGGACGCGTCTGGAGACTCAGGTCTCGGAACTCGAGCTGCAACTGTCTATGTCCCTGACGTCCTGGTGGTGATTGTGGTGGTCCCTGCTACTACTGTTGTTGTACTGCGAAGCTGCCGTCTGCTGCCGGCTGTTCTCGTCTGTCCCTTGGCCCTGAGTCTCCTGTTTCCATTTCGTAACGTGATGACTGTTCTTGTTGCTTGCAGCCGCTGCTTGCTGCGCCTTTGCTTCCTCCTCTTGCTGCATCCGCTTGTGTTTGGTTCTCCTGTTCTGGAACCACACTTTAACCTGCGAACAAAAACACATCCATTCAGTTTAACTTCAGTAATTCCATGAAGGAAAGAGAAAGCGCTCCTGTGCTTTTGAAATTATCCGACTTTCAGAATATCTGAACTTCCATTGTCTTCATTTCTTCCTATCCTAAGTCAGTTTAATCCTTTCTACACACCTGTAGGCTGCTTCTTATATGCATTTTAATACTATTCCCAAATTTCGCAAAATCCCATGCATGCAAATTCTCAACCCCCCCCCCCCCCCCCCTTTTTTTTTTTTTTTTTTTTATTTATAAACACCCAACCACATCCCCCTTTTTTTTATTCTTCTTGTTATTTTTTTTT
>Ga0123354_10002982_pt1 | contig 23023 bp, 13 predicted proteins | sample TergutLab28metaG_2_FD_97872 | JGI IMG/M metagenome (GOLD analysis project Ga0123354, IMG submission 97872) | Labiotermes labralis P4 segment gut microbial communities from Petit-Saut dam, French Guiana - Lab288 P4 | ecosystem: Host-associated > Arthropoda: Insects > Digestive system > Gut ... | reverse complement strand
TATGTCTCTCTGTCTCCCCTCTCTCGTGGTAGTTATCAGCATATTTGTATATCATTTGAGCGGTCCACCTCGTCCTGCTATTTTATGTCTCTCTGTCTCCCCTCTCTCGTGGTAGTTATCAGCGTATTTGTATATCATTTGAGCGGTCCACCTCGTCCTGCTATTTTATGTCTCTCTGTCTCCCCTCTCTCGTGGTAGTTATCAGCATATTTGTATATCATTTGAGCGCTCCACCTCGTCCTGCTATTTTATGTCTCTCTGTCTCCCCTCTCTCGTGGTAGTTATCAGCATATTTGTATATCATTTGAGCGGTCCACCTCGTCCTGCTATTTTATGTCTGTCTCCGCTCTCTCATAGTAGTTATCAGCATATTTTTATATCCTTTGCGCGGTGTCGTCAAGTTCAGTGCTTTATGTCAGGAAAAAGGAATCTGTGCCTCTGTCGCTCCTCCCTCCTAAGTTTTCACCTCTGAAATAACAGACTTGATTAAAATTAAAGTAAACTTTGTGTTCCAAACTGCAAATTTGTTGAGTGACTTTATTAAATGAAGCATTTTTATATAACCGAATAAATGAACAACCCTCTCTTGTTCCACACATGCCAACAGACCGGAAAATTCCTAATCACGAAATATACGTCAACCCAATTCGCTTATAGCCCAGTTCTCTGCGCTGTAATATCAGGCACTTATGTAATGAGAGAAGAGATATGATAATTTAAATTCAATGGATATGAATTCGTGTATTTAGGAACACAATTCGCAGCACTTGAGCTTTTCATAGCGCTGCTCTATAACGTCGTGTCTTAATGATAGATAATATACGTGACGTAACGGAAGGGTGTGCAATTTCCGCACAGATATTCACTACATTGATTCTTCCGACAACGAGCCTTGTAAGCTTTATGGGTAGCTCGTTCTTGCAGATAACTCCGTTGTACTTCAGTACGAAGAATGACAAATTGCTATGGTGCGCCGACTGCCATGACGTGGTAAAATGGAGGAGGCGCAATTCTATAAATTCTCAACCACTTCCAGTTATTAAGAGGATCCATAGATAAAGGTTTATACCGGATATACCATATATTCTCGAATCTAATCCGCACCTTTGTACGGTTTCAGAGGGCTAAAAAATCAGGTGCGGATTAGAATCGCGTGCGGATAGTCTTCGAGGTCGTGAGCTGGATTTTGGAAAAATGATAGAGCCGCTGCATGTGCCGTAAGAACAATACAATAAATTATTATTTTATTTATTGTTTATAATATTATATATTATATAATATTTATAATTTATTATTCATCAGATTCGCAATCATCACTCATAACTGACTCGTTATCCGTCACCCAGTCACTATCATCTTTATCTTCACCATCGTCCTCCCATAGAATGTCATCTTCGGATCCGTCCAGAGCATTGCTTATGCAACACTTCTTGAAAGATCTGACGATAATGCTCTCCGGGATGGCTTTCCATGCGGCCGATACTCACCGCGCGACATCTGAAGGCGGTTGAAGGAAAGGTGCGGATTAGAACCGCAAACTAATTTTTTTTTTAATTTAAGAAATGGGCACAAACTAGTGCGGATTAGATTCGGGTGCGGATTAGATTCGAGAATATACGGTAACTACATTTTTCTATAGCAAATTTCACATGAAGCTGTCAACTGTCATTCTAGGTTCGTATCTTAAGGCAGCTGACCACGTTCCGACGATATAGGCTTAATCCTATATGCCTACAGTTCTCTGTGTTTTTTGTTCATTTACACGTGCCATTTGGGGCTTATAGATATCCTGTTTCACGATTTTTCCTTTCCTAAATATATTTTTTGAATCCTGTGTTAGATTATTTTAAATTTATTCAGTTTATCTGGTCTGAAACTAAATTTGAATAATTTAAAATGACCCTGTCATTCCTAACTAATTTTAAAGTATATATATATATTTATGAAATCGTGCTTAAGAAACTGTTTGAGAGTGGGGAAAGGTCCAACACTGTCTGATGCAAGTTAGTGCATTGTATCTGCAACAGTATGAGCAAACAACAGTATAAATATTCTCTGCCACTGAATTTCCTCGCCAAGCCATGAAATTTTACTGACAGTGGGGGAAATAAATTTAGTCTATTAACTTCGGAATAAATTATTTTCGAATGCATACATACGGGGAAAATTCCTGGCTGTTATTGTAATTATTATAAGTAACAATACAGGCGCGTTCACGTAACTACTTTTGTCGCGGAAAAGCATTAAGTATTACATATTCTGAGTGTATGTCTTTAGTTGCGGTTATCTAGTATACAAGACGCATGTTCCGTGTTATATTGTCACCTGTTGCCCGCCTGGCTGTACCATATTTTTTCACATATCATGAAAGGAACGATTTTTGTAAAAAAAAAGTACCGAACAAAAAAATTTTTATTTGAGTTTCTGTAAAACTGTTGTACGAAATATTTCTGATACTAAGAAGAACTGAGCGATATATGATCAAAAATGTATACTGTTCTTCATGTAAGATACCCGTTATTCTTGTACGATTTTAATGAAAATTGACTTTACTCGACAGATTTAAAAAAAAATACTGAAACATGTAATTTCAGGAAAATCCTTCGGGTGGGAGTTGAGTTGTTCCATGCGAACAGGCAGACACACAGATATGACGAAACTAATAGATTGTGTCCGCAATTTTGCAGACACAATCTATAGATCCAGCCACTCTGTAGACAGTATTTCTACCACGACACGTCCTTTTAAAATCGGACGTAACATTTCGAACGGAAAGCAACAAATGCCTTCGCATAGCAGCACAGGTGAAATTCGTGATTTATTTTGTGTGTTTTGTAGGGACATTCTTATTTTATTATGACAGCAACAACAAGACAATTGCAAGTTGCACTATTATTATGACAGATGTCACGTGGGATATGTCACCGAAACACTAGGCTCTCACTGTGGGAATATTTTTTTATATAGCCTTCGTAGACTCCACGAGACAAGTGATGACATTACTGCGAAGTTTCGTCCCGTTTGGTAAATGTTGTATCTTCCGAAGTGCCGAATGTATTTCGATTAAATTTTGTTTCTGGCGACACTAAGCACGTATAGTGATGTAAATCTTCGTTCCTGTCACGTCAGTATAAAACTCGCACTGAATAAAGTTGAAGATGAACGTACTGATTTGCTGTTTGTGTGACCGTGCATCACTGATACAATAATATAAACAACTAACTAGATGCAACAATAATGGTTTATTAATAACTGCAATCAACTCAGCATGTTTCGCGCGATAATTTCACTCATCCGGCTAGTAGCAGGCAGCATCGTCGGTGCATTTTACCACAAGTTGTAAACACAGTATAGCGCTCCTGAGGATGGGAGAAATTATCGCCCGAAACATGTTGAGCTGACTGAAATTATTAATAAACTGTTATTGTTGCATCTAATTGGTTGTTTATATTATTGTATAAACTTACTGAATTTTCCAAACACTACTATCTTAAGTAATGACATCCAGGTCGACTGTTGTAGCACGGAAATTTTTGCGACCATGAACGGTAATATAAGAAGTGTGACGTCTGCCACTATAATGTATTGTCTTTAGACTGTAGCAATGTACTTGTTTGTGCACCAAGTGTACGTTGGGTTGAGCGAAGTAGCCTATGCAAATTGAATAACCCTGTAATGGAGTTTTGTTAATGTCTACTCTCCACTTCATTTGATAACTACAGTTTTGGTGTTCAAACTTTAGTACTTATAACTATACTGACCTATTTGATCTTCGTTTGAGTACGTGCACTAAAATGGCGACCTCAGAACTTCAGCAAGTGAGACAGCTGTGTCAAGTGAAATTAACATCTTTCTGAAGACCTTTCAAGTTACACAGCAAACAGCAGCTGTCATTTCTTTCTCTTCTATGTCGTTCTCAGTTTTGGTAACAACAAACTGTAAAGTTTACCGACCACAGTATAAACCAACAAATGCACACCGTTCGTCAGAATCACAGTAATGTTATAATGTTACATTGCGAGTCTGGCGAATTATGTGCACTTGTTAGTTTACATTGCGGTAATTGATTCAAAATGCACGGAACGGAAAATACAAAATTCCTAAAATTCACCGTATAACCTGACATGAAGGCCCAGGGGGGGGGGGTGTTGAGATATAGCTCTACTCTCTTTTATACTCGGCACTGGATTGAAGGTGTGTGTTAACGCCACGCCCGGGCCACTTTACCCCTGGAATGATCCGGTACCCACTGTATAGGAGACTGGTTTGGCCCCAGGGCCAGTCCGGACAAATGCAGAAAATCTCGCCTCCCACCGGGAATCGACCCCCCGAACCGTCCAACCCACTTTAGTCACTGATACCTAGAAGTTATACTAAGTCATACACCATTGTACTCCACCTAACTTTGCACTAGCAATTTTTGTAATTTCTAAATCTCTGTATTTTACGCCTCTTTTTAGTTTAGGATGTCCCTTAAGGGGTTTGCTTTGCGAGAAGCAACCTCGAATGTTAATCTTTTGTGCTCCTTGGAGCGAAGTTGCATTCCTATAAGGCCCTTATAAAATACTAGGAACCTTTCTTCAAAAACCTATGTTTTGAAAAAAATAAAAAAGTCCAATTTTTTAAACTCCTAGACTGGAACGACGAAGATGGGGTGCGTTGAAGGAGAGCAGACTGACAACGGAGTATTGGTTGTTTGTATCCTTGGAAAGAGTGATATTAGACCTGGAACTTGTATGTGAATTTGCAGTGACAGAAACTAGATTATTACGGGTTTTATTTCTTCATTTCTTTTTACGGTCTGTCGCTTTGGCTTCAAAACTGTCAGTAGTTTATCAAGAAATTAAAATTACAAAACAACATGAAAATGTATCATGTTTTCAACGGAGTGTCCAATAACTGCTTCTTGCCTTCCTTCGTGCGAATGGTTGTTAGTAAGAATGTGTGCTCTTTCTTTTATTGCGTTTTCTGTGTTTCGTCTCTGGCACATTGATTTGCTACTTCTAAAATTACACAGAAATTTAGAAAATTTCTTTTTCGGAAGAAATTTTATTTGAAGTCTGTTGTAGGAAACCTGTCTGTGTGTGTAACTGGTCAGCTGTTGGGTTACTCGTTAGGAGGAGCGAGGCAGGAGCAAACCCAACATATGGTTATTTGCTTGTTTTTTAAACACCATGAAATAAAAGGGATTACGAACTAAAGAACAGCTGTTATGTTTCTAAGCTAAGAAATTAGGAAATTTAATTCCGTTTTCTTTTTGCTTCTGAGTAGAATATTATTTAAGTCACTAAAACCCCTATCATTTGTTTATATATTGTAATATTTGTTTCATATATATTACAGTTTTTTAAATGTGCTGTATTCAGTAGTAATTACGCTCCATGTCGCAAATTTCTCGCCCTAATACGCTTTGATCTTCACTACTTTACTACGAAGTTTATGAATGGCAGTTATTTTTGTGACCACATCGCTGTATGCGCAAAAAAAAACCTACCCGTTTCCTTATGCTAGTCTGCCCGCTCTTGCATACCTTCCGATGTCTTAAGACTTCCATTTAAATGCAAATATCTACAGAAAGTAGTTTATGAATACAGATGTGAGGATTCTCTGTTTGTAAGCTTGGACTGCAATTCTTTTAATGGAGCGAACCAGAGTGGTGTAAAGTTGATGTGGCTGTTCAACCTGCATCTGATTTGTGCACTGCCATGTCTTACCACCAATAAGCAATGTACACACTTCCCATCAGCCTTCATATATACCTAGTCAATGATTCTGTTATAAATGTCATCTTGTTTTTGTTGCAGGTAAGTCGGTCGGTTTGCTTCGTACGCTAATTCCGACAGCCTGGATACTCGAAACTATTCCTGCTTCTGTCAAGTGAGTTGCTTTTCCGTGCACTTTTTAAAGTCGTAATGTAGATTGGCCTAGGATATGCCAAGTTGCGACGTGTTATTTGTGATTGTGTCTGTGTCAGAGAGTGCAGATTTGTATGTGTGAAAACTGTTGTCTTAGACTTTGCTCCAAATTAACGTAAATATGGATTAGAGTGGCTTGTTATCTACGGGAAAGTACTGTAGGCGCGGCTACAGCACATGAAGCTTGAATTAAAACTCATCGTGGCTTGTAAAGGGAAATTCGAATTATGCTGTCATCTCGCCTAAAAATTCTGGATTTCTCTTCGTCTCTGCACTAGGATAATATTCCTTATTGTTCTGTTCTACCAAAAGATCACCCTCTGATCTGAGGCGACACAAAATGACTTATTCAGTTGATACAATCTGAATGTGTGTAATGGGAGAAGATTAATATTAGGTCGCTCAGTTATTGCAGTCTATGGCCCTGGGGTCGACTCGGCCTCTAACAGAAATGAGTACGAGGAGCATTTCCGGGGGGTAAAGGTGGTCGGTGCGTAAGGCTGACAACCTTACCACTATCCTGTGCCGTTGTCATGTAATCTGGGAACCTTAACTTTCTGGAACCATCTGGGCCACTCCAGGCCTGTAATGGGACTGCTTCTTTACCTTTCGGTTGTTGCAGTGTTACTGGTTTAAGACCCATTTTCCGAAATAAGCAAGACAGCACGGCCTTGCAGTCGTCGGATTGGGCTTCGATGTAAATTAAAATACCCGGCGATACGACGTCTTGTTTACTGGTAAATTGTTACTGACATTTGTGAGACTCTTTTTGCGTCCATCTTCAGGATAAGTGAAGAAGAGTGCTTCTGGAACATAGCGTCTCAAACTGGTCGCGACACTGCTGCTTCGCGAGCAGGTGCAAAGTGTGTAGCGAGGAATTTGTCGCTTCACTGGCATTAATCATGATTCAACCGTGCCTATAAGGACGACAGTATTGAATAATAAGAATGGTTCATTTACGAATATTTATTTTTATGCCATTAAAATGTTGGTATTACCGTGAGGATGTGTCCTTGTGTGCGCAGGATATTCACAAAGTGTGTCACGACAGGAAATAGAACCATTACTCTAGAAGATCCCGCGCATAGAACCAGCTGGAATATAAATTGATTTCATTATATTCGCGCAATTTTTCTTAGATATTTTATTATATTCTTTGTTTTCTCTGAAATTGAGGCATTTGTAACTATTTACAATTTTTTTTATCTCAGTATTTAACCAACCTATAGGTGTGATGATACCAGAGGCTGTGTAGTGCAATTTTGACCTCCTGATGATGAGCACATGTGCTCGAAACATGTAGAGGCATGGAATAAAACTTATTGTGAAACAAATTTTGTGCATCAAGTTGGTTAAATACTGAGACAAATATACTGAGATGTACGGTCAGCAAAACGTCAAAATTTATTTACAAATGTACACGTCGTCATTCCCTAGAAGAGTTGAATTTCCAGGTAGCCAGCCGTTAGGAAATTCTTATACCATCCTTCTATATCGTGCTATTAAAAATATCATATCCTGTTTATTTGACGTAATTATCCACTCGCGGCCTGTAATGAAATTGTCCATTATAGTGTTGCGCCTTGCATCCAGCTTTGTACGTCATTTGTCTTTTACCTTTCTTCATCTTTTACTCCGTCCCTCCCCTCAGACGAGCTATTCTAGAAGCCTGGTTTAAATAATGGGAAATCGATTGTTGATGTTATCTTCTTGGTCTGCATGGACGGTCTAATTCCGGCTGGCCTAGCAGTACCCTGTGGAGCGTGCTTGCTTTTGGATAAGAAACTAATTTGGTTTAATTTTATCTTGCAGAGCTCCTTCCGGTTTGTTCCGGGTATCTCTTTTGTAGACGTTAAAATATAGGTTTCACCTTCGCTTTACATAGCGGTACACGGGAACAAATGGCCTTCAAAACGTGGTTTATCTAATATTCTTCCTCCCGGAACATGAATTTGATGCGAACATACAGTATATCCGTTTTACTCCATAGAGATTTTTCAATCTGAAATGCTGACCCAAGGGTTCAACACGTTCCTACGTTGTTCATCGCTTTTCTGATTCAAAACAGACAGCATACACAGTTTTGTTTCTTCAGCAAGAGATACAATTTCGAACACCGGCCACTACGCAGTATGTTTTCCTATAATTTTGTCATTGTTGTTGAATTACTGATCATTTCTCCAGCTCTTCACCATTGCCATCCTCGAAAACCAAGAAGTTTGGGAACATTTTACTTTTTCCAATAAAAATTCTTCATTTTTGAGGACTCTTTCGCTGGTGAACCTGTGCAGAGTCACATTGCTTCACAGACTTAAATCTGCCGCACCATCCCCGCGGTTTGAATCATGACAGTTTCCAGCTATCTCAAAACATTTCTGCTGTTTGTGATAAACACAAACAGCTCTGCACTTTACTTCTGCCTAAGACACCCTTTCAGGTTAGGCAAGACACCTGCGGTTCCCCAGTTTCCAACAACCAACAAATTCCGCATTATATTTTAGGCCGTTTTTGCACCCCTTCCCCCACGTTATTTTTATATTCAATTATTTCGACGGTCTGCGTAACATATTTTATGTGACACTTGACTTCACAGTTAACTTATTTTATGAGTTGTATTATATTTCACCACAATTTAAGGTACATTTTGAAGAAGAGACACAGATTTTGTATTGTGTTATTTAACAAAGCTACCAATTACTAAGATTATGCAGCATCGGTGACAGATGCGGTAGAATGAGACCAAAAAGGAAAAGAGAAGCATTCGAAAAAAGAATCTGTCCCAGTGATATTTTATCCTTCATAAATCCCAAATGGACTGGCCTCGGATCGAATCCAAGCCTTTGCGGTATGAGTGCGGTAGACTACCACATAAGAAATGGCACAGCTGTGCTGATTTTGTTTCAAGTGTAATTGTTAAAAGAACAAAACTCGAAGTTTAATTAACATTTCTGCCGTCACGATACACTTTCAGACCGACTGTACCTGTAACACACAGAGTGGTGTCACAATATCGGCGTTGAACTCAATGTAACACGACTTATTTAATAATATTCGCTCGATTTCTGAATTTTCCTCAATACTTCGAGGTGTGCCTCGGAAAATATTTTTAAAATCGCTTGTCAGATTTTTTACACCCCCTGTTCTGTCCACATCCAACAGCCGCCACTTATTTAACTCACAATGATTGTTTATCTCAGTCTAAACAAATTATTCCATGCATTTCTCAATTATTATACCAACTAATTCACATATATAAAATTTACACATTAAAACATTAAAACTTTAAAAACGCTCCGACATGTTTCGGTCCTAGGATCATCATCAGGGAGCCATATCGTCCTTGCTAAAGTCACACTATAAAAAGTCACATTAATTTCGCTGTACCGGTTGGGTGTTGTGGCATCATGCTGTGTTGTGTAATGTTATGTTGCGGAAAGTGCCCTGCACGGCATGCTGCCACAATACCCAACCGGTACAGCGAAACTAATGTTACTTTTTATAGTGTAACTTTAGCAAGGACGATACGGCTTCCTGATGATGGTCCTAGGACCGAAACATGTCGGAGCGGTTTTAATGTTCTGATGTTTTAATGTGTAAATTTTATAAATTTTATAAATGTGAAATAGTTGGTATAATAATTGAGTAACTCAACAACATGCACGGTGTAACAACGCAAATATTCCATGCATATTCGAAAGTTTTAAACCAAATTTGGTTAATTTTGACATTGAGTAATATATCATACCAGGATCACCATGGGTGTTTGCAGTAACTTTACTTAATGGCACCCTTTCTTCTGAGGCCTAATTTAACCTGCGCTTACATTTTGAATCTTCCTGGCACAGTTTGTTAAACTTCATGCACGTCCCTCGCATAATAAGTAACAGTATTGCCATGTGTACGTTTCATTTACCATAATTCATTTTAGGTCCAATGTTAACTTGTAGACCGACACACGCGTGTCTCCCTAAGTATTAAATCTCAGATAATCATCTTTTAATTAAAAACTATCAGCTCTGCCGTGCAGAAAATATGTCCTTGCCATTTGATGAGCGGCTCCTTTTTTGTTCCCAATGTTTTGCTCCAAAGTCGTTCATCATCTGCCGCTTCATTTTCAACAGAAGAAATCAAGTTGTCCGGAGGATTACAAGTCAGCTTCAGATAGTACAAGTCCATGTTTTCGTCTGTTGTACTGAAGGCTGGAGTCTGTGTTAATATGAAACTGAACAGTTATTTTGTTATTAAAATATCAGGCTTATTGATTGTGTGACTATGCCTGTGATTTGTTGTGGCATGAAGAGCACAGCAAGCAACTGTAATGGTCTCGATGAGCGGAATGTCAAGTCTGACAGTATCTCAAGTTCCTGTATTCCGAAACTAAATTCAATGTTTACATTTTGCTGTATATCCTTCTCTTGCCGAGAATCAGGGCGCGGTTCACAAAGAGATGAATAGATATTTTTATTGCGTAGATACATAGAAAAATATATACACATGCAGATAGATAAAGTATGTATCTAGGTAGGTAGGTGGGTAGGTAAATAAGTGGATAGGTGGATTGATGGGTAAATTTGTAAGTGGATAAATAATTGTGTAGATGTGTAGATAGTTTGATAGATAGATTGGCACAAACTACAGTTTAAAAAAAAAACCCTTATAATAAAACCAACTAGATGCACTTATTTCTCAAATTAATTTTTGGAATAAAACTCTACGTGTTTCGGACAGTTCCTCTGTCCATCATCAGGAGTTTTTCACTGTACGTGCAGCAGTGGTTTATGTCATGAAGCTTAAGAGCAGGATCAGGACAGAACCAGTTCTGTCCTGATCCTGCTCGCAAGCTGTCAGCAAACCTGTATGACATATAGCATTGCTGTGTATACAGTGAAAAACTGATGATGGACAGAGGAACTGTCCGAAACATGTAGAGTTTTATTCCAAAAATAAATTTGAGAAATTGGTGCATCTAGTTGGTTTTATTATAAGAATTTATCACGACGCACGGTCACACGAAAGTCAAATTAAAATAAACCGCCACTCTAAAATATTTAATTGCAGGTGTTTGTCATTACAACATGTTTCAGGCGGCTTAGACACCTTGAGGTAATGCAAAAAACATTCAACACTGTGGATGATAATTGCAATTAATTTGGTATTTTTTATGTTTCGCTGACCATGCATCTCAGTATAATCTTAGTAATTAACCAACTTAATGCCAAAATCTTGTTTTATAATAAGTTTATTATATGCCTCTACATGTTTCGAGCACACAGTGCTCATCATCAGGAGGTCAAAATTGTCCTCTCTCAACTTGTGTACGGGACGGTCACCTACAGGTGTGATGATACCAGATGCTGTATAATAAAATTTTGACCCCCTGATGATGAGCACAACAGTGCTCGAAACATGTAGAGGCGTATAATAAACTTATTATAAAACACGAATTTGTGCATTAAGTTGGTTAATTACTAGGATTTGTATTTTTTATTATAAGAAGATTGCCAAGCCGGCCGAAACATGTTGTAATGAAGACTAAAAGCGGACAATAAACATTGATAAACTAATGGCCGTTTATTTGAATATGGTTTGTATACTATCACAACGGGAGGCACAGAATAAAGGGTTGATTGGTAGGTGGGTAGATAGGCAGCTAGTTAGGTGATTAGCTAGGTGGGTACGTAGGTAGGTAGAGGGGAGTATAGATAGACGGGTCCATAGGTCGACAGGTGGGTGGGTTGGTAGGTTGATAAAACTAAAAGGCTTACGCATCATATTTATAAGAGTGTGTCGCATATACCGTAATGATTTGTAGGAAGTCACTAGTGACATTACCCTTACAAGAAGTCCTATGCTTTTTCGTGAAAGTTGCCCCAATTTCCTGCTATCACCGTACCATTTGGTGTTATCCGCTCGATTTATTAATCATTAAATTCAGACAGGAATCATGAATAAACGAAACATATATTCTGAATACCCACGCGTTTGTCTCCTTGACTCCCGTTCTTCTGATTTATTGTTATTGGTTAGTTCGTGAATTTCGATCTTTCGCTAGGCATAGTACTATCCCAGGCACTAAGGCTGCGTTTTAAGTTGCATCGTGCTCGAAACCCAAATTTACGAAGGGGTGCTGATAAGTCCTTAGCCCGACCAGGAAGGAAATAAGCTACAGCGATCAAACTCGGGACTTATTCAACATACCACCCACGAAGCTCAATACACTTCTTAGCCCATTGCCCTAACTTTTGCAATGCCACTCAAAAAAAATCAGAAGTTTGTCCGTCCAACGAGGTCTCCGCGGCAGCAATGACCTCCCCGTCGGACGAAAAATGGCGAACTTTCAATTGTTTTTCAGTCCAGGGAACAGGTGGTAGTCCGACGGGGCCAGATCCGGAGAACAGTGTGGGTGATCAAGACACTGGAAGCCCAGGCAGGCCAGTTTCTTCTGGGTTGCAAGTGCCCAGTGAGCCGGGGCATTGTTGTGCAAGAACAAGACCCCTTGGTGATCTTCCTGCGGCGTTTCTCCTTCAAAATGTCCTTCAATTGCATCAGCAGAGATGAGCAATACTCAGCGTTGGTATTTTGGCCCTTTGGAAGATAATCAATGAGAATTACGCCACCTTGATCCCCCCCCAAATATCGAGGTGAGAACTTTTCCATCGGATTTTTGCACTCGGAATTTTTTTGGGGCGGGGTGAGCCGCTATGGCGTCACTCCATTGATTGTTGCTTTGTCTCCGGGTCATAGTGATATAACCAAGTTTCGTCCATGGCCACCAATCGTGACAGGAAGTCATTTGGATCGCGCCGAAAAAATTCCAGATTTTCTCTGACGACTGGCTCCGTTGACGTTTCTGATCCGCGTTCAGGCATTTCGGGACCCACTTTGCAGAGAGCTTCCTAATGTCCATATCTTCATGAATGATGGATCCAACCCGCTCAAGTGAGATGCCCAGTTGCTGAGCTATTGATTTAGCCGAAATCCGGCGATATTCCAAGATTAGCTCGTGAATTTGATCAATAATCTCTGGTGTTGTCACTGTTTCGAGTCATCCAGGACGAGGCGCATCACAGGTGGAAAAATCACCACGTTTAAACTGGGCCACCCAGTTTTTGACGGTGGCATACGATGGTGCATATTCCCCTAATGTTTCTCTCAGAAGCGTGAATTTCCTTCGGCGCCTTGCCTCGCAGGAAAAAAAACAATCTTGATGACAGTTCGCGTCTCCGTGTTATTGAAATCGCGCACGTCGCCTGATATGCCTGTTTTCAGCCTCTGTAACAAGAATAGACTTGCAATTCGGCACATGAACAGACCCCTCTTTCCAACGGCACTATCGATTCCGTCCTACGACATCGGGAAGTAGGTCGGGCTAAGGACTTATCAGCACCACCTCGTAAATACATTTTAACATTGCGCTGTTATCGGAGCACCCGCCTCCCCCCTCCCTTTGCTCAGGAAAGTAATTTATTGAAACCTGTTAACCTAAATTACTGTATGCCTTCGTGGACAGATATTTTTCTTTCGCTCTTTATATCAGTCATTTTTATGCTCGTCTCCCTTATCTGTGGACTATAGAATTTTTCCCCTCGCTCAGCCATCCATCTCTGTCTATGGTTTGCCCCATTACGCCTCTGACTTTTCTCGTCCGTAACACTTCGCAGTATATTTAATCTTCCTTCCCCTTCACTGTCGTCAAATTTATACATACAGTGACTGACTTGCCCTTGTTTTCGGCAGGTCCTGCTGCTGTTTGATTGAAATCTTCCGTGGCGGAAGGTCGGGGGAACAACTGGAATCTGCAATGGGATTGCATTTCCCTGGTTTATATCCTTTCTTTTTAATTGAAATTGGAGCTGAAAATCAATTCACAGAACACGTCAGGCTATGCTTCACTTCCGAAACAGTCCATCAAGTTTCGTTACCCGATATTATAGAGACAAGATACATAGAACACAGCGTCCTCGTCATCCGTCGTTGGATGCTTTCATAAATCACCGAATGCCATTTTACACGTTCAGATCCTACAAATATTTTATAGACCCATTCCAATAGCACCCTACCGTGTATGTCTATTAATTTACTCTGATCTTATAGCCCGATCTATATTGGCTGGATCCGTTGTGCACTGCAGCTTCCTGTCGATGTGAGTAGTTGGATAGAACACTGGAGTACTTGATATCCGACAACTGAAGAATAAAAAACCAACTAGATGCCACTTTTATTTTATTGTACTTCTTATAGGCTCAACATGTTTCGGGTATTACTATGCCCGTCATCAGGAGCTCGTGACCATGATGTTGATTACCACATTGGCCTTATCGTTCTGTAAAGATGGAGGGGTTAGCGTTAATAGAAAATTATGGTTCTTATTGGTGTGTGTTCGGTGTGATGTCCTTTGTCGCTTGGTTGTAGCTGGTAACGTGTTTCTGTTAATATTAATAATTGTGATCTATTATGCGTGGTAATCGTGGTGTTCTGTTGTGTGTAGTGTGTGACATTAGTGGATTGGTAAACTTATATTAACGCTAAACCTTCCATCTTTAAAGAACGATACGACCAATGTGATAATCAACATCATAGTCGCGAGCTCTTAATGATGGGCATAGTAGTGCCCGAAACATGTTCAGCATATAAGACGTACAATAAAATAACAAGTGGCATCTAGTTGGTTTTTATCCTTCAGTTATCACAATGGTGCACGGTCCAATAAACATCAGATTTACTTGATATCCGTCTCCATACCACCACTTACCTAACTCCATTCCATGATTTTCAGGACGAGCTACTTTATTTTGACCACTATCTGAAAAGAAAACTGGGTCGTTAAATGAATCATATATCATTGATCAAAACAGGCAAGTGCTATTTGCTTTCGCTTAACTTAAGAAGTCTTGACCGGTCAAAGTGGCCCTGGTACAGGTCTTTCTTAAAGCGCAGTATACACGAACCTAATTATAAATGTAAACAATACACAGTCAAACACAATTCAATTAATGATTTTATTAAGGTGTATTACTTACATTGTTTCTTCCAACGACATGTTTCGGCTGTAGTTATGAGCCATCTTGAGGTTGGAAGTTTTCCACCCCGAAGTGTTATAACATGCAAATAAATACTATAGTCAGTCAATGACACAACATTTATTTTATGTACATTGGTATATGTGTCAGGGCCTAATACCTGACATATGTACCAATGTATATAAGATAAATGTTGCGTTATGGACTGACGTATAGTATTTATTTGCATCTCCAGGTTGATTACTGTACTTAGTAAGGTAAAATGTACATCTTAATAAAATCATTAATTGAGTTGTGTTTGACTGTGTATGGTTTATATTTATAATTCTGTACAACACAACGGGGATGTCTCACCTGAAAGCACGACCGTAAGGTGCTAATGACTGCTGACGAAAGTGAGGGGATAACGTGATTTAATGCCAAGTACCCTAACAAAATTTATTGCCAAGTACCCTAACAAAATTTACTGCCAAGTGCCCTTACAAAATTTACTGCCAAGTACCCTAACAAAATTTACTGCCAAGTGCCCTAACAAAATTTAGTGTAAAGTACCCTAACTAAATTTAGTGCCAAGTACCCTAACAAAATTCAGTGCCAAGTGCCCTAACAAAATTTAGTGCCAAGTGCCCCAACAAAATTTAGTGTAAAGTACCCTAACTAAATTTAGCGCCAAGAACCCTAACAAAATTTAGCGCCAAGTACCCTAACAAAATTTAGTGCCAAGTGCCCTAACAAAATTTAGTGCCAAGTGCCCTAACAAAATTTAGTGTAAAGTACCCTAACTAAATTTAGCGCCAAGTACCCTAACAAAATTTAGTGCCAAGTGCCCTAACAAAATTTAGTGCCAAGTGCCCTAACAAAATTTAGTGCCAAATACCCTAACAAAATTTGCTGCCAAGTGCCCTAACAAAATTTAGTGCCAAATACCCTAACAAAATTTAGTGCCAAGTGCCCTAACAAAATTTAGTGCCAAATACCCTAACAAAATTTAGTGCCAAGTACCCTAACAAAATTTGCTGCTAAGTACCCTAACAAAATCCTGAGTACAGCAATCGGGATTTTTTTTCCTTAAGTAAGCTGCGTATATGTTATATAATACTTATTTCTTGCGCGTGGGTCAGTAAAGTACAGGCCTATGTCCCGGATCGTCTGTGTTTCTCACTTACCCTTTCATCCACCTTCCCACCGTTACCCCTGCTAGTCGACAGGGTACCGTACTTCAGTTCCACCCATTCATGTATGGCTGACGCGCTATATTCCTAGCAAACGATTGCGAATTCCAAAGCATTTCAAGTTGTCTGTTCGTGTGTGCGTTGTCTGTTACCTCTGGTATTCCAATGAACATTAAATATCAAGTTTCATTATAAGAATACTTATTTGATACTAACCATGAAATAAATGCTATGAAAAAGAAGGCTGATAGACTGTAAATTTGTTATGGGTTGATTACATTATCGTCATGCCATTACATAAACCTTACACTAATATTAGCGGTCATGTAATGCATTTCTGTATCGGCAGTGTTAATTAATTGTTAAGGCTTTTAAGTACCTAGAAATTAGTGATTATGAACTTACTGAGTATGAGGTATATGTGTCTGTCATCCGATGTAATAAGTGTAGAGCGTTACTACGGCATGGGTACTACTCTGTGAACTAATGACGTAGTTTTGAACAAACTGCCGTTTGTATAATCCCCATGTTAATGCCCTCTTTCTGTGGCATGTGTTGTGTGCGTGTGTGTGTGTATATGTGTGTGATCTGTACGCACAGCACTGTCACGACACTTGCCTGAATTAAGCTTACACTTGAATGGCTGTCATAAAACTTAGAATTAGTGCCAGAATATTTCAATTAAGAAACCCTGTGTTTTCTGTTCGCTTGTGGATTTCATTTGAAAGTGACGCACTGTATTCACAGATAAGTGACAGTAGGAAAGGCGGGAAAAGAAAAAATACGTTTATGTTTGGGGTCGTACAGTTGGTTGACACATGTGAGTTGGCTGACCTGTCGGGAAAGGTGGGGTTGATTTGGTAGCTGCTCTGCGTGTCGGTAGCAAAAATTACCCTCTTCTGCTAACTTTCATTTTTTTTTTTGCGCAGAAGCAATTTAATTATTGCTTGGGTTATCGGGTTAATTAATACCCACAAAACACAGTAACTTTGGAAAAGTCTATTCAAAGTGAAAAATATTTCCAAAACCTGAAATTTTTTCAATTCTCTTTTTCAAAATGTTTGTGGAATGTTCAAATATAATTACCGTGCAATGTCACCACTCTATTACCATTTATTGGCTTTAGTATCGTTTCGTGCGATGTTCTTGTTAAAAGTGGGAGATATGCGTAAGTTTGATTACATTCCAGCGCATATTGAAGCAGCATCCGACAGTTCGCTCGTAACATGTAAAGAAGTTAGGCTGAAGCAAATATCACAAGGGGAAATACAAAAAAAAGCAAGGGGAAAAAGTTATTTATCTTTTTTCATTCGCCCCAAGCTTGATGTCATATGTTGTGCGCGTATTGCGAGCCCTACATCCTGCCCACAAAATTCAGAACGTGTCCTTTTCGACAAGAAGTGTGATTTATAGCGAAAGTAGGAGACGATGAAATGTCTGCTTCAGTTTCAAACACGAACGTGCCGAGTGCTACCGGAACACTGTCGGTAACGACAGGCCCAAAGAAACGGCAGTGGAGTACAACAGCTGCATAATATAAATTTTATTGTTTGAAAACGACGTTCCAAGAGGCAAATCCGAATGTAAGAATGACGGAGTAGATGACGAGTAACTCTGGATATTACGTGAGGAAGCGCTCTGCGGTTAAAGGCCTACAATCCTACAGGCCAGCCAGTGACTTTTGGCAGTGTGCGGTGGGATGGACATGCAGATGGATGGTGGAGAGAATGAATGAATGAATGCTTGAGTGAATGCGACATTTGGAAAAGGTTTTGCTGACCATGCATCTCAGTATAATCTTAGTAATTGACCAACGTAATGCACAAATTAGCCGGTCCCAGTAGCCGTGCGGTCTAAGGCGTAGTTCTGCGGTCGCTCGCCTGCTGAGATCGTGGGTTCGAATCCCACCGGGGGCATGGATATTTGTCTGTTATGAGTGTTGTGTGTTGTCAGGTAGAGGTCTCTGCGACGAGCTGATCACTCGTCCAGAGGAGTCCTACCGACTGTGATGCGTCGTTTTATGTGATCAAGAAACCTCGAGAATGAGGAGGCTATGACCCGCGATGAGCAGCAGCGCCACAGGGAAAAAAAGGACAAATTCTTATTTTATAATAAGTTTATTAAACGCCTCTACATGTTTCGAACACTGTGTGCTCATCACCAGGAGGTCAAAATTGCATTACACAGCCTCTGGTATCATCACACCTATAGGTGGCCGTCCCGTGCACAGATTGAGAGAGGACTCTCTCAACCTGTGCACCGTATCTACAGGTGTGATGATACCAGATGCTGTGTAATACAATTTTGACCTCCTGACGATGAGCACACAGTGCTCGAAACATGTAGAGGCATATAATGAACTTATCATAAAACAAGAATTTGTGCATTAAGTTGGTTAATTACTAAGATGTGGAAAGGGGATCCTGTTGAAATCGTGCAATTGGGAAGAAGACATTTTAAGATAAATCTTAGGAATACAGGTTTGAGAAGAGGGCGTAGATGATACTGAATCAAGAGCGTGTTTGAAGATCGGTTTTTGGTATTAGCGGTGTCGAGTGTAAGGCTTAATCTGCTACAAACTTGTTAATGAACGGGGCTAAAACCATCTCGGCATCAGCAACCATATAATGCAGTATTAGTGAAACCGAACTGCCCCTGTAATGCACGCTGACAGCGATAAGAACCTTGACACCGCAGTAAACGGCAAATCTCCTTAATTCAACGCTGGTGCAGCTGATGGTCGTACCGGCTGCTGAGTTTTCATATCCTCTGTACTTAATTAATTTAATTGCTTTGGCAGGTTCCTTTCTTCACTGAATCTACGAGTTATAATCTTTCCTTCCGCAGACGGGATAGTGTACTAGTTTACGTACAAGGCTACGTGCTAGACGATCCGGTGTTCTGATCTCGGCAGGAGTAAATGATTTTCCTTTTCTCCCAGTCGGCCAAACCAGCTCCTGGGTCCACAAAGCTTAATATTCATTGGGCACTGGGATACTTTCCTGGTGGTAAAGTGTCCGGGGCGGGAATGTTTGACCACTGTGAAGAGCTGTACCTCGGCTCTCCCTGTATATATTCGTGATATGGACAGAGGCAACTATATCTTCATTTTTTCGTCATGAAACTGAAGGCAATTTCAAATGTCGTGTTCCCAGTGGCCCCAGGATCTAAAGGGCTAAGACTGTTCGTGTGGTGAGCGGTGGGATGCGACTTAGATTGCCGTGCAAGGCTTAAGTGTGAATGCGTTGCGACTAGCCTAGCTGAGCCACATGTTCCGAAAGAGGAAGTCGTAAATTTATGTATGAATGTACTGGTAGTTGTGTCTCTCTGTCCATGATGATACATAGCGTGAAACACGATATGGGATTTGGCACGCCACATTGGTGTAACTAGAACGGACGGTAAGGAGAGAAAGAAAACTTCTGTAACTGACGTAACGGCTTGCACGCAAAACTTGCCCGTGATTTGTGGGGCTTGCGTGAGTCGCGTCGCTTGTCTGTCACTCAACTGTTTAAATCCGACGACCAGCCGAAACTTCCTCGGTATCGTACCCACGTTAAACTAAACCTTGTGATATAGGAATGGTATTGCTATATAAGAATTTTCTTATGTCTCTTCGTTCAATTTACTTCGTTGCGTTCACTTTGCGTTTATTGTGCTCTTGAGCGATAGGAGCCTGGCCAGCTTAAGCGTGATTGTTTTTATGTTCCGGGTTAGAAAACGGAACAATCGTAGTTCGAGTGCCTGCAGAGGCGCGGTGTTTACTTCTACAAAACTGCCAGACCGGCTATGGGCTCACCCAGTCTCCTGATCAGGGGCTACTGGGGCTGTTGCCCCAGGGCAAACCGGCTGGCAGGTGAAACTGATCATTCGCTTCCATCTAGTGCGGAGGTGAAGAATGAGATTTACCTCCACTCCCCCATATGCCTTTATGGCGGGTAAAGGGAGAGTTCTAATTCACACCGCAGCAGTGCCTATTTTATAAACAGAATCGTAAAATTATCTTTTTATGTTTCAGCTTCTGAAAATTGGGTGAACAGAAACCTCTTTAACGGTATTCATCGTTGCACCGTGCATTTCGTAGTCATTTAATCAGCACACCAACTAATGCACATACATAAAATTTTTACATTAAAACATTTAAAATCGCTCCAACATGTTTCGATCCTAAGATCATCTTCAGAGAGCTACACTGTTCCTTGCTAAAGTCACATTTTTAAAAACACCCAGTGATTAATTTCCTTATATTAACTTGTTGCTGTGGCAGCATGTCGTGTTGTGTAAGTCGTACGGTGCTGAGAATGTGCCTGACTATGGGTGTGTGCCGTGTGTTATCCTGCGTGAGACTAGTCTCACGCAGCATAACACACGGCACACAATACGACATGCTGCCACAGCACCAGGTTGATATAAGGAAATTAATCAGTGGGTGTTTTTAAAAAAATGTGACTTTAGCAAGGAACAGTGTAGCTCTCTGAAGATGATCTTAGGATCGAAACATGTTGGAGTGATTTTAAATGTTTTAATGTAAAAATTTTATGTATGTGCATTAGTTGGTGTGCTGATTAAATGACTCTTTAACGGTATTCTTGCTCTGTCGGCTGCATTTCTCTTTAGCGCCGAACGATGAAGGAGGAAAGTTGAAAAGTAATGGAAGAACGTTTCATAAGTAAGAAGGGTGGCCTGAGGAGACGAATGAATTTTGATGCACTGGCCAAGAGCGAGGGAGACTTTTGTAGGCAGATGCTGGAAATCCCTGCGTAAGGCCAGTAGGTATGTCGGAACTGCAATGCGAGCCCTGATATCAATTTTGCGTTTGGTGCATACAGACAGCGTTTCCTTACCCACTGAATGAAAGGATGGAGTGGACAGAAAGGACACAGTGGATGGTTTTAAGAGATCTCCCGAAATTCCTGCAGGGTCGAAAGGCCCGAATATGAGTCTGAACTCTCTTCTCTGCTCTTATAATAAAAGCCAAAGAGATGCACTTTTTCTTAACTTTGTCATACTAGTTATGTTGCCGTCTGCTAGCAGACGGCAACATAACTAGTATGACATATACCTAATGTTGTGAATACAGTATTAAGACTCCTGATGATGGACAGTAAATCTGTCCGAAACATGTAGAGTTCTATACCAAATAAGTTTGAGAAATAGTGCATCTCTTTGGCTTTTATTATAAGAATATATCACGATGCACGGTCCTCTGAATGTCAAATCTCTTCTCTGTCTAGCGCCTAGATCGTGAATATGTGGACTTTTACTGCGATTCGTCCATTCTTTCACATGACTGGGTATTTAGTTCATTGAATTTTCGTGTGGCGGGCTGCGTGCAGATTTTATTGCACGTCGTTCGAACACACCGTTACATTTTAAGCTCATGGTTCCGTGCATCATAATTCAATGTTAATAAAAATCCAACCAGATGCAACAGTATGCAGATATTTATTTACTGCAAAGTCGTTCTACGTGTTTCGGTTGTCAAAGCACTCACCATCAGGAGTAATAAAAACTGTAACCGCAGCCTCCAATACAGGTCACAATATGGGCCTCCAACGTGGCCAGATCGGGACGATCGGGCCACGTTGGAGGGAAGTAGCTGTACCAGTATTATGACCTGTACCGGAGGTTGCGGTTACAGTTTTTAGTACTCCTGATGGTGGGTGCTGTGATACCCGAAACATGTAAAGTGACTTCGCAATAAATAAATATCTGCCCACTGTTGCATCTGGTTGGATTTGTATTAACACCGTTACATATTTCGAAGATTTTTACGAGGAAGAAGAATCTTAATTTTCTCATAGTTTGGGCATGGTGCCTTGTGGACGCAGGGCCTTTCTACACACTGGTGATTGTACGAAAATTTTGGTACTTGCTGTTGGCACACAACATTTTATCAATTAAAACTTCTAATTCGCTTTACAGACAACAGCAGAAACACCCCCCCCCACCCCGCCCACCCGTCATCCGCAATTTTGCTTAACCACGGGTTTCAAATACCCACATTGTTTCATTCGAATTTAAGTTCGGCAGGAGCATTATTTTGTTTTACTTTTCCGCTGTTAATTTATGTATGTATATTAAAATGTTGACGTTTTGCACACGGAGTTGTCCATATTTGGTAGATAAAAGGACTGCGCTAATTTCTGTTTTCTAGCTTAAGGCTACAAACTTTTAGCGATGTTTGTAATACCTTTCATATTTTGTGTTTAATTGTTCCGCAGGCCATTGGAGAATGAACCTCGGGGATCAAACGTAAATTTTACATTAGAGCAGTACTGATGTTGCTGTACGTAGCTGAATTATAGCAGAACGGAAATATGGTTTTGAGCAGACCACAGAGAGGAGAGGTGTCGATTATGATGACAGATACGAGTTACGTTGGATGATTCGAATAAAATGATATTCAGAAGGAGTCGGACACAAATTTAACCAAAAAAAGTTGTTAATTGAAATCCAAATTTTACCTGTATGTCTGTGTTAACGAAATTGCTTGTTACAAGAAAAAAGACGAGGTCAGGAAGGAGACGCGGCTGTGGACTCGGAACGAATGGACAGACAACAGGACGGCTACAAGTTGAGTGCGTTGAGGATTAAAGAAAGTGTATGTCATTAAACATAAAACCGCATGCAAAATTTTCGTGTTTACTGAAGTGGCAGGCGCCTATACGAGGTTTAAGTGTTGTTATTCTAGTCCCATCGTTCGCCGTAAGATCTTGGTCTCACCAACTACCACGTTGTGAGGTTGACTTGATCGTGTGGTTGGCGAAACTTTTCTGTATACACTTGTAGAATTTATCTCAGTATTTAACCAACTTGATGCGCAAAATTTGTTTCACAATAAGTTTTATTTCATGCCTCTACATGTTTCGAGCACATGTGCTCATCATCAGGAGGTCAAAATTGCATTACACAG
>Ga0123354_10002981_pt1 | contig 23024 bp, 19 predicted proteins | sample TergutLab28metaG_2_FD_97872 | JGI IMG/M metagenome (GOLD analysis project Ga0123354, IMG submission 97872) | Labiotermes labralis P4 segment gut microbial communities from Petit-Saut dam, French Guiana - Lab288 P4 | ecosystem: Host-associated > Arthropoda: Insects > Digestive system > Gut ... | reverse complement strand
TAATTGTCTCAAAAATTATCCAACGCTCATCTTTGGTCAAGTTAACACTGTACTTTTTATTCATAACTAAGCACGTGTTAACATATACAATCAACACTTATTTATAATGCGGTCAAAGCAGTACACAATACGCCAAAACAACTCACCAAAATATATAACTTGATCAGCACCCATAGCTAGAATAGGTTTTTATTTTGTCTCAGGCTAATGCAACTATTCTTAAAAATCTCATGCTTACCCTCAAAACTAAATCATTAACTTCTGAGAACCACTACAAGAGGGAAACAAGAGAAGTCGACAACATGTTCATAGACTTATTGAGCGTCTTTCAACGCTACTACGACCATTCCCCAGAAAACGACAAACAAACCCTGCGCAGCATGCTTGACCTGATCATACTGCTCTCCGAACAAGTACATTCATCCCATCATCAAGCAGAAAACGCCATGGACGACTTTAAAATCTACATAACCGCTCTGGAGAGCAACTACAAAAACGTAGACATGGAATTTGAGAAAACCGTAGCACAACCAGCAGAACAAGAAGCAGAAGAAAAAGATAAAGCCGAAGAAGAACGCGCCAAAGCCATAGAAGAATACAGCAAACGTGCCCGACCCAAATTCTACGAATAACCTCTGCCGCGTTACTTCTTGCGCTCGATTAACTCGATAAGTGTCCCATCGGGGTCCTCAACAAACGCAATAATTGAATCCTCACCAAACATACGGGGTTCATCAGTAATGGTAACGTTTGCTTTTCGCATAGCCGCTAAAATCACATGAATATCATCCACTTCAAAACCTAAATGATCAAAAACCCGATTCTCATAATCAGCCTGCAAATACTGTTTCTGATCCCGATAAAAAGTCAACTCAAGCATACAACACCCCAACCGGGCAGGCGCTTGGAGAAACACAAGCTCAGCATTAGTTGCCTTGACCGCAACTCTGCGCACAACCTCCAACCCCAAAAAACGATGATAAAAATCAACCGAACGCTCAACATTACTGGTACGAACACTCACGTGAACAAAAACAGAACCCACATTTGCAGAAACCGCTTTGTTGTCTATATGAGAAGTTTTAGCTGAGCCTCTTTGTTCATCTAGGGCCTGATTAACAAGTGCATCAGCCCGTGCTATACAGGGATTACTCCGTCGCACATTAAAAAAACTAATTTTTTTAAACCCCACTCTAAGCTGATGCACCTGCCGCCAGAGCTTTTGAAGATCAAGATTTTTTACGCTATAAACACCATTTAACTGATTGACAACCAATTCACTATCAAGATAACAAACAACTTCCTCAGCACCATACTCAACAGCAAATTGAAGCGCCATCAGCAATGCAGCATACTCAGCTTTATTGTTAGTACTAACACCCAAAGTACGCGCATCAGTCCTCACCGTTACACCCGCCTCACTTAGAGCTATATAAGCCGCCGCCGCAGGCCCAGGATTACCGCGAGCACCACCATCAGAGTAGAGCACCAATTTTTGATCCATATAAACCCACAAACCCACATACATCAAGGGCTATTTAAAGGCTTAATGCATAAACGCGGTTAGGAACCTGTTACTGCCAATTCACAATCACATTCGTTTAAGAGTTAAAGAACATTTAATCAGATTAAACCGAGGCGTCTGTTTGACAAGCTCCGTAATAGGAACAACAAAACTAAATTCACATGAACTCCAACTGGCATTGCTAAGACATGAACATCAAAGAAGCTACTTTAAAGGATTTAGACGGGGCAAACTAGACATAATCGCTGAAATTTTGCTATTTTGCGAACAACATAAAACCAAAACCAGCATAATGTATAACACCAATCTCAACTACACCCAACTAAAAACACACATAAACACACTCACAACCCAAGGACTGCTAACTAAAAAACTCAACAAATACGCCACCACCGAAAAAGGTTACCGCTTTCTTGAACTATTTGCCCAATTAAACGATTTGCTCAACGAATTCACAAACTAACCACCAGACAAAAACATTTAGCCTAAACCAACACACAAAAATACATTCACCAAGCAAGCGAAGTCTTATGAGCGGCGTTCGGCGGCCTCAGAATCGATTATCTCAAGGAGCCTAACTACTCGTTTGCCCTTGAGGGTTTTTTCAGCTTTTGAAATTGAGTGTCTAGCGCAACAAATGGTATCTAAGATTATGCCTGTCTCTTCATCAACTATCACGGGGTAGACTCTACAACCCATGGGCCGATCAGCATATACACTGCATCGCATAGCTGGGGGGTCATAGAAAACGCAATATCCACCGCTGTTTTTCAACGTTGCATAGCCCTCTTTATCATAGCGCACAAACCTGCGCGGAGGGTGTCCTTTGTGTTCGAGGCGCTGGATGTCTTTTTTGGAAAGTAACATTTCGGTTTCAGTACAACATACGCCACAGTTTGAGCAACGCATAAGCCGTGAAGACCCAGAGCACTATTTGAGCCTTTAGCAAGTTTATGCAGAGATTTTTATAAGAGAGTTGTTGAGGGGTTTTGCATATGCAACTTCTTTTAAGGGTATACGATTACTTTTGCGGTTTGTCAAATGGTACTCAATTTGTTTACTGTTTTTACCCTCGCCTTTGTGCAAACGCGTAAGGTGAACATTAACAATTACAGCCCCATCTTTTAGATGTAAATTAACGTTTTTACCTATGTAGGATTTGGCACTGTTAATACTAAAACTCTGCATTACCATTCCTCATCTTGATCGGCGATTTGACTCCAACATTGCTGACAAATTGGCAGATTTTCACCTTTAACTTGAATGTAGAGTTTTATATCCTCACAGACACAAACATTATTCCAAGGATTTTTACACTGTTCCATACTAACCACAACAAACCCTTAGCAGATTTTACTTTTAAGACCCCCCACAAAACTACCTCCCCAAAGAGGGGAGAGGTCATTAAAAGTGAACCAAAACTACAAACACCGACATCCAACACACATTAAACGCACCCAACAACACCATACAAAAACCAACAGATATACCAAAGTAAACCAGATATTTTATGGCGATGCTTGTTTTTGTTGTTGTTTTTGTTAGAATTCTATGATTTGGGGTGTTATGGTTTCTTTGGTTATTCTAAGTAATCCAACAGAGGGTTTGCTTATGATTGAGGGAGGGACTGTGGGGCTACCGGGGTTGATGTAGAGGGTTTTGTTTTCCCAGGTAATGTTTGCAACATGGGTATGGCCGTAAACAAATACGTTAAAGCCGTTTTGTTTGGTGAGTTCTCGCATCGTAGTTAACCCAAAGTGGATATCGGGATCGTGCATAACACCGATTTTCCAATCGAAGAGTTTTAGTGAGTTGAGTTGCGGCAGTGTGTCTGTGACTGCTAGGCCGTCCATGTTGCCGTGTACGGCTAAAACGGGGGCTATTTGTTCGAGTTCATCTATCACTGATAGTTCCACTAAGTCGCCTGCGTGAATGATGTAGTCGACTTTTTCAAAAAGTTCAATCACTCGTTTTGGGAGATAGTGTGCTTTTTTGGGGATATGGGTGTCAGAGATTAGGCCAATGATTTTTGTGGTGTTATTTGGGGGTTCTTGCTGTTGGTTTACTGCGGGGATTTGTTGGGTGCTGTTGCTGATCATATTGATGCTTCTCGGTATCTATTAGCCAGGGTTGGAAAATAAAAGCGTTTATAGAAAGAGGGGGTTAGGTTAGAAATCGTTTGATGGTTTCATAAAAGATGCTGGTTCCCCAGACTAGGTTTTCTATGCTTAGACGTTCGTCGATACCGTGTATGCGTTTTTCGTATTGATCGTTGGGTTCTTCGGGACGTACGGGGTGGAATCCGTAGCAGATACTGCCGGTTTCTCTAAAGAAGCGTGAGTCGGTGCCGCCTGTTGTTAGGGTGGGAGTTATGCTGCAACCGGGGTCTGCTTCTTGGAGTACATTTTTGATTGTTTCATAGAGAGGGGTTTGTGTGGTGGACTGGTTGCCGTCGTGTATTTGGATGATTTCATAGCTGAGTTTTTGGTCGTCGTCAATGTCTTTTAACATTTGTTTGATTAAGTCAAGGGTGTTTGTTGTGCTTTGGCCGGGTAGGACGCGGCAGTCAAAGACGGCTTCGCATTGGGAGGGGATGATGTTTTCTTTTGTGCCGCCTTGGATTATTGTGGGGGTTAGGGTGGTTTTGATTCGGGGGCGGATTTCTTCTGCTAGGGCTTTGTCTTTTTGGGCGAGTTCGTTTAGGATTTGTTCGCTTTTTTGGGGGTTAGCTAGGAGTTGGTTTATGAGGTCTTTTAGTTGGGAATTTGTTTGGGTGATTTGAGTTAGGAACTCTTGGAGGGTATCAACATAGATGGTGGGGGGTTGGTAGGTTTCTAGTTTTGTGAGGACTTTGTTGATGCGTGTGATGGCGTTGTCGGCCATGTTGGGTGTTGAGCCGTGTCCGGGGGTGCCTTTGGCTGTTATTTTGAACCATAGGATGCCTTTTTCGGCGGTTTGGATGGGGTAGATGTTTTGTTTGTTTTGGGGGAATGCTGTTCCGCCGCCTTCGTTTAGTATGTAGGGGCACCAGATTTTGTTTTTGTGGTTGCGTAGCAGGTAACCTGCGCCTGCTTCGCCACCGCGTTCTTCATCGGCTGTTGCAGCTAAAACGACGTCGCCTTTTAGTGGAATGTTGTTTTGTTTGAGGAGTTTTAGGGTTATGACCTCGATGGCGGTCATGCCTTTCATGTCTATGGCGCCTCTGCCATAAACATAGCCGTCTTTGATGGTTCCTGCAAAGGGGTTGGTGGTCCATTCTTTTGGGTTGGCGGCGACGACGTCTAGGTGGGATAGGAGGAGGAGGTTGGGTTTTTCTCCGGTGCCTTTTAATCGGGTGATTAGGCTTCCTCTGCCGGGGGCGGATTCGAGGATTTCTGAGGTAAAGCCGTCTTTGGTTAGGTATTCTTTTATGTATTGGGCGGCTTGTGTTTCGTTTCCTGGGGGGTTGGTTGTGTTTATTTGGATTAGGTTGGAGAGGAAGGTTGTGATTTCTTCTTTGATGTTGGTTTGGATTTGGATGGGCATTTGTGGCGCCTGTGGGTTAGTGGGTTTTTTGTCTTAAAAAGCATCTGTTTTATCACTTAATTCATGCGACTTGTTATTTCTATTGATTAACTAGTGAATTCACCTAGCCAAAAACACAGCGCTGCCAACACTGATCATACAAATTAGGCACAAAAAATTATTCAGTCCAATAGATTAAACACATACTGAATCAGAACAACAAACCAGATAAGCATTTAAATTTTCGCAAAAGCTATCGCATCATTTATATATGGGTTGAAAAATGCATTTACATAACAAAAATTGTGAGTGAAATGCAAATGAAAGAGCTAAAACCTATAGACTACAAAATTCTGTTCGAACTCATGAAGGACTCACACAGAAGCGACAGACAACTAGCTAAAGCTTTAGGCGTTTCTCAGCCGACTGTGACCCGAAGACGAGCCATGTTAGAAGAAAACTATATCGAAGGATACACCGTTATTCCCAAATTCGGACAAATCGGATTTGAGATTACAGCCATAACCTTTCTGAAAAGCAAACTAAAATACCAAACAGGCGACGAAAAAACAAAAGCCATTCAAAAAATGAAAGAATGGTACATGAAACAAACAAACGTCATACTAGTCTCAGAAGGAAGAGGCATGGGCTGGGATGCAGTATGCATATCGCTACATGAAAACTTCGCCAGTTTTGCAGAATTCATACGAACACATGATTCTGAACTCTCAGATTGGGTGGTCGAAAGCCAAACCTTCAGCGCCGACCTCAAAGGCGGAATACTCATCAAACCATTCCACCTAAAATACCTCGCATCACTAAAATAAACAACAACCCCCCACTCTTTTCTACCCCAACTATCTTTTCTTTAACAACCAAACCAACAAACCACTATACAAACAACAAACAAACTAAAACACACCCCAAACAACAATTCAAACACAGACATAAACGATTCTAACCAATGCCACAAGCAAAAAGATACAGAACATTTGCCTTATACAAGCACATAACCAATTTTATGGAACATCAACATATCCAAAAATAGCCCGTTTCATCAACCATCAGCCTTACAAAAAGGTTAGATTAAGAAATCTTGCAATCGTAGTTGGTTGTTCCTTTTTGGCGGTATAACTATTTGCACCAAATTATCCATCATCACTTGGTATCTTTGGTCGACAATTAATTGAGCAAACTGCACCACCATTTGATCATATTTTTCTTCGTTTGCTAGTCGAAGCAGTTTTATGTATTTGGTTCTATCCGAGCCTAATAATAGACGGGAATATCCGCTTTTGTTTAACATATAATTTAGTATCTCCCGCCCTACGCGACCGTAGTTAGTCCAAAGCTCTACACAGATAAAACGAAGAACAATCACTACACCAGTTTTATCCAAAATACAAACAACATAGAAAACATCAACCTATTTTATGAACACGACTATACTGGAGAAATTAATTGTGGTGGGCCGGACCGGATTCGGACCGGCGACCTTCTGCACGTCAAGCAGATGTCCTAACCAGGCTAGACGACCGGCCCACACTTTAGCACCATCTCCTACTGCACCTAACTATATAGGCGCTTCGTTTCTAGATGCGCACTACTTCATTTCCCAGCCCCTATTAAACTCTTACGCCGCAATTTCAACATAGCAGTTTTAAGCACCCGCTACATAATCTATTGCCGGTAAGGGTTAATGGTAACAGACGAAGTAACACCTCTACTAAAGGAGTTCATCAGCAAAAACTCCGAGGCCGCCGATGTCCAATGGGACAGACGCATGAGCCCCAGGTTACTCTTTAACCCCTACTCTTCAAAAACCGAAGAACACAGCAACATCGCCCACTACTTTTTAATGGCCGCCGCAATCCTTGACGACACCGTAGTAGGATACCCCGAAAACGCCCGCATGCTGTTAGTCTATCTAAACAGAGCCTTTGGCAACAAACTCTTTGAAATAAAAAAACCCCACCTTTTTGAAGAAGTCATCATAAAAGCATACTTCCACCATGATCTAGGCCCAAACAAAAAAGCCGCCTCAGAGATCATAGCCTCCGTTAACACGTTTGTTAAATACAAAGCAGAACGCAACCTACTAAAATACGCCCAAAAATTCACCAAACCAAAAGACTTCCTCGACGACCTAGCCCAAAACATCCCCGCACTATCAGGCCCCCACAAAGACCGCGCATGGATCTATCTACGCTGGATGGTACGCCCACAACCCGACCTACAAATCTATAACCACCTCCACCCCCAAGACCTCTACGTACCACTAACCAAAGAAAACGCCAACGTCGCCGCCAGTCTAGGCATAATATCATCAGCCTCACCCGCCCTGTGGCGCGACGAACAAACCAGCGCCGAAGCCCGCCAAAAATTAACCAACTATGCCAAAACCCTCTTCCCCCAAGACCCCGCAAAAATCGACCACCCCTTCTTTTTACTGGGCAGATGGCTAAAACAAAAACCACTCAACCGCCACACACTCAAATCCGCACTAGAATTTTTAGAACAAATGAAAACAATCACAGGACAACCCCGAGCATACTACCAAAAAATGAGCAACTACAAAAGCGGCTGGGAAAAAAAAACCGCACTCACCCTGCTACAACTACACATCCCCTATGGGTATGAAACCATCAGTTTTCCCCTGCCAAACGAAATCTACACACCCGACTTTATCTTAGAAAAAACAGTCCAGGGCAGAAAAATCATCCTCGAACCCCACTTCGAAATGACCAAACGCCAAGCCCGCAAATACGCTCTCTTCAAACGCACCTACGGACACCAATTCCTGCTCATTTTACTTCTCAAAAATGACCTTATTCCACTCTATCACCAAAGAAGAATCCTAACCGATGATGTCGCCGACGATGTTTGGCCCATCGAATTTATCCAGCTCTTAGCAGAAAAAATCAAAAACGACACCTACGGACAATAACACCTAAAATAACAACAACAAACACCACCACTACAATTGACATGATCCTAGCTCTTCTGCAACATCCGGCAGATAAAACACACAAAGTGTTGCCGTAAAATAGAAATCCTGCAAATAACAGATGTTGATTATGACAAACACTAACAACCCGGGGCATTTATGGCTTGATGAGTTAAGCACTGTTGAGGCCGCAGAGGCCGCTATGCAGGGCAGAGTGGTTATTTTTCCAATCGGAAGTGTAGAAGAACACGGCAAACATTTACCTCTGGGTACAGATAGTGTGCAACCTGAATATGTTGCACTTGAGGCTGCACGTCAAACAGGCTGTTTAGTGGCGCCGCCTTTTCGTTATGGCATCGTAAATGCAGCACGCAATTTTCCAGGCAGCCTAACAATTCAATTCAACACCCTTTTTAATGTAGCCAAAGACATTCTCTCTGAATTATCCCGCAATGGGTTTAACCGCATAATTGTCCTTAGCGGTCATGCCGGTTCTTCACATATGGTGGCCCTCAGGCTTGCAGCACAAAAGGTCATCTATCAAAATGGAGAAGAAAACGGCAAACAACGCACACGCATTATGGTTTTATCCGACTATGATTTTGCAGAGGAACTATCCAGTGAGTTAGCAGACCCAAGAGATGGCCATGCAGGAACAATTGAAACCTCACGAGTTATGGCGATCCGACCGGATCTGATTAAATCAAAAGGCATACCAAGCAACTATGAAATGCCGCGCTTTGAAGTTGTCCTCCACCCAGAACAATACTTCCCAAGCGGCGTACTTGGCGACCCCACAGCAGCCACCAAAGAGAAAGGACAAAAAATCAACACCCATGTAATTGAACAACTGGTTAAACTTGTTCAAGAACTGGAAAAATAAAACCCAAAAAAACACACAGCACCATCTGCAAGAAACCAGCAGTTGAATCCGTTGACAGATGGTTAGGTTTATGGCGGGTCTTGTTATTTGGGACAATGAGTTAGGCATGGCAAATTGCTATTAATGCGGGGGTGTTTTTGTAGGTGATCATTATGTCGTTTGATCCCTTTAAGGCACGGGTTGTTTGGTTGATTCTTGATAGCAATCCTGAGGAGGCACTAAGATTGCTGGGTGAGAAATATCAGATTACTGTTCCACAGATCAAAGTGGGGTTGCCAAAAAAACTTAAACTCAAAGCCTATGGATGCTATACTGCAAAAAACCAAACTATATATGTGCGCGACAGCGACATATTTGTTAATCCAATGGTTATTTTGCATGAATTCTATCATCATCTGCGAAGCCGAGCAGTAGATAGAGTGCATCGGGGCACCGAGGACAAAGCCGATCAATTTGCCAAAGAATACATTTTAGAATATCAGACGGCGCTAAAAGAAAACCAAAAAAGTGAACTTTAGAAGTCCTCTTCTTCTTTGTATAAGTCTTCGTCGTAGAAGTCTTCGTCATCGCATGCTAGGGGTGCAGTTATTTCTATGGGTATTCTATTGGCATTTGAGTCATAGGCGGCTATACAGGTGTGACTTTCATAGGGGTAACCCACTATCATAAGAACCCGGCCGAAAAAATAGTTAAGATCGGTGTGGCTGGGAGAAATATTGCCCGATGGATGTGAATGTACTGTGCCAACCAGACTGAGGTCACCGGAGAACATGTAAGGATTGAAGTGTACTTCGCCCTCCCCATGAATGGCAAATGGAGCTAAAATCAAATCAGTGATCGATATGATGCCTTTGTTTTTGTTACCTCTAAGCAACAGAAAACTCTCGCGTGGATAGAGTTCCTTAGCGCCGGCATAAATAGCCTCCAATATGTTACTTGGAATCTGAATTGTTAGAGCTTGCGGCATAGCATCAAGTTGGAATGGCAAGTTAAGAAGTTTGCCCACAACTCACAGAACCCTTATGTAAAAACAGCACCATAAACAAAATTAGACAAAAAACCAGCAACCGCCGTGAGTTCAAGGGTGTATCTTGATTATATATAGACACGCCCACTATGTCGAGTTTAGGGTCATCGGTCTGTATCTTTTTTGTTGTATCCCCGGTTTTTTCTAAATATAAGCAAAGTTACCACGACCACTACTACTACTATCACCACTACTATTATTGCCAGCAAGATAATCAAAAAACCAAACCAAGCATCAAACTGTGCACCTGACGGATCAGATGAGGAGGGCCGGTTTTGGGATGACGATGAGCTAAGAGTTAACGATGGCGCAGAAGTTCCAGGAAGTACCGTAGTTGATTGCTCAATCATATTAAACATCACTATATCACACCAGCCGCTTGACTGACCCACAAAAATAGGCGCACCCTCACTATCTAAAGCATAACCAAAAATAGGCACGCCCTCACTATCCAAAATAGGTGCACCCTCACTATCCAAAATATAACTCTCACTATCCATAAGATAATAACCTATAAAGGCCTCAACCTGAAAATCAATCTGATCAACATCCGGAACCTGAACACTTGCACTCCCAAAAAAGTCACTTCCAATAAAACCCAAACTCATACCAACAGCCCCAACAGGAGAAGTTGGAGACTCTTGTCTGCTACATGGGAAAAGAGACTCTTTTGACCATACTTGGTCGAGGCTTTGCCAGACTGTATCTTGGTGATCTTTCCACCGAAGATTAAAAAACAGGTTTACCATTTGCCCCTCAGAATTAGTATAGGGCATAAAGATCTGCATAGGCGCCATTCTTACCCATAACGATTTTTCGTATACGGTGTAGCCGTCTTTTATCAGGATAGTTTTTCCAGTTGATGGGTTGACCTCATATACGGGCGGAACATATTTTGGCCAGGGTCCCTGAAGCGTTACATCACAAGTTGGCAGAGAGGGCACAGGCATTTCTGCTTGTGCAGACATAGGCGGAATTAACATAATTAAAGTTACCAGTGCCATACTGATAATAATGGCTAAAGCAAAAAACTTGTTAATGTAACTCATATTAAATAATAATTGGATCACATTAAAAAGTTTTGTGTTAGCCATATATCTGTTATAAGGACACAGTACGCGACTCTAATCAAGCCTTTTTGAGTTCATCCTGAAAATTCAACTCTTTCTTTTTGTTTTAAAAACTCAGCTGTTTTGAGGGGTGTTATCCAGTTATGACGACAACCATTGTACTAATGGAGGCGATAAACAACCCTGCGGCGGCAGTATTGATTTAGTCAGGTTGATGAAACTGGTTGTTTGGATGAGCGAGTTTAGTTTTTTGGTCATGTTGGATCGGCTTATTTATGGTTAATATAGAATTCATCTGGTTGACTCGGTAAACATTTAAGATACACAAAGAATAGAGTGTTGCGCTATGGTGCCGAGATGGCAGAGTGGTTAACGCGCGGGCCTTGAGAGCCCGTGGATCTTCCGGTCCGCATGGGTTCGAATCCCATTCTCGGCGCCTCCTTCTGCTTATACAATTACAATGAATTTTCTCTCCAAACCAATTTTATCTCAACCTAAGAGCAAAGAATACGAAAACACAGTAAAGCTACTATAGAGCAAAGAAGATAAAACAATGAGCACCTGCAACCGATATGGGTAGTTTGGAACTGATTTTTAGATGGGTTATTAGCTGGGTTTGAACTGGGTGGGCGAGTGGGTTTAGATAAACGCAACCTTTAACAAACAAATAACATCATTATGTGTGTCTTGCCGAAAATGAGCACCCATAACGACGGACTTGACAGAGGGCACGCAAGAAACATAAATCTTGCACCTATGACCGATCGAGTTCTACCCAATTATGGAACAGGTGAGATACGGGCGTAAATTCCCGCGCCGAGAGAGCTTCACCAAGCTTAAAGCGACGCTTAGCTGTGAGGTGAAGTGTTAGGTTACGTCGGGAGACATCAGCCCGCGAAAAATAATAATAAGTTAGCCTCTAAATTTAAGTTAAAGAAGAGTCATTAACGTTAACTTAGGATGCTGGTATAAGTGGATATAGAGAAAAAGATTGAGCTTATTTGCAGACCGCCCGCTGAGGAACTGGTAACAACTGAGGATCTTCGAGCACTCCTAGAAGCTGAAGAGCACCCTATTGCCTATAACGGCTGGGAACCTTCAGGACTTGCGCACCTAGGCACAGGAGTTATCTGCGCTTATAAAATGAAAGACTTTGCCGAAGCCGGCATCCACTTCAAAGCATATCTGTCCACATGGCACGCATGGCTTAACAATAAACTAGGCGGAGATCGGGAGCTTATTCACAAAGCCGCAGATCTGTTCCGTCACAGCTGGCTTGCCCTAGGCGTTCCCGGCGACAAGGTGGAATTTATCTACAGTGATGAATTATACCAAGACATTGATTACTGGGAAAAAATGATAGTAATTAGTAAAAATCTCACACTTGCTCGCACCACCCGTACCCTTGAGATAGCGGGACGCAAAGAAGGCGAAGCCCACTACGTCAGCGACTACATCTACACCCCTATGCAGGTTGCAGATATATTTCACATGAAGGTAAAAATCTGTCAGTTGGGTATGGATCAGCGTAAAGCTAACATGGTCAGCAGAGAAATTGGCGAAAAGCTAGGTTTTTGGAAACCTGTCTGTGTTCATCATCATCTTCTACAGGGGCTAGAGAAACCCTCCGTTTGGCCGATTCCAGAAGGCCAAGAACGTGAAGCGTTGGCATCCGCTAAAATGTCAAAGAGTAAACCCAAAACCTGCATATACATCTATGACTCGCCCCAAGAAATCAAAGAAAAAATGTCACGCGCTTTCTGCCCGGAGGGCATAGTCAAATACAACCCCGTTATGGATATTGCTAAATACATCATCTTCCGAGAGAAATCAGTATTTACCATTGAGCGGCCTGCGAAATTTGGCGGCAACATAGACTTTGAGAGCTATGAAGACTTGGCCAACAGCTACATCGAGGGTAAACTGCACCCCATGGATCTTAAAAACGGTGTTGCCGCAGAACTGTCAGAGATTTTAGAACCGGTACGCCGCTACTTTGCCAACCACAAAGACGCCATGGACTGTCTTGAGACAATACAAAAAGCGCAGATAACAAGATAGAGGCTTGCTGTCTACGCAACTCAAAACTCGTCTTGAAAAAATCGATGATGTCTTAGCTAAATTAGTGGAGCAGGCCAAAAGCGGTAAGCCGATGGTTGTTGAGGGGAAAAAAGATGCCCAAGCGCTATTGGAATTAGGCGTTGGGGGCAGGGTGTTAACGGTTAAAACGGGTGGAAAATCTTTTTTGCAAGCTACCGCCGAAATTGAATCGTTGGGTACCTCAGAGGTTATTTTATTGCTAGATTTTGACCGCCGAGGACGAGAGGGCACAAAACGACTGCAACAAAACCTTGAACGCACAAACACCAAAGTAAATGTACAGGTTTGGCGTGAGCTGGCGTCGTTGGTTAGCCGTGATGTTCAGTGCATAGAGGGACTACCCACTTATTTGGCAACCATCCAACAAAAACAGGCAGGATAAACTACTAAGTAATATTGTCTGCTAACAAAGATAGATGAAGTGTAAATATATTTTGAGCAACCATCAACAGGTAGTTGGCGATTAGTCATCGGCGGTTGGGGGATAGTTTTTTGGTGTTTGGTTTACTTTTTATTAAAAGTTTGATGAGCAGTATTGAGAAGGCAAGCCAGAAAAGTCCAAGCATGCATCCGCCTAAAACATCGCTAAACCAGTGAACGTTTAGATATAGTCTATCAAACCCCACCACGGAGGGGATTATGGCTGCTGAGATGATTAGTAAGGTGCGGGGTTTGGTGGTTTTCCAGTGTTGCCAAGCGAAATAAGCCAGTACACCGCAGAAGACTATGCTTCCAGCGGTATGGCCGCTTGGAAAAGAGTAACCGGTATCGATGATTACCCCATTTAGGGGTCTAGGAGACTGAACTAGGGTTTTAAAGAGGGCTACAAAGGCGGCATTGCCGCCCATAGCAACTAGGAGTAATAGGCTGTGGGGTCGGTGATTTTTGTAGAAGAGATATCCGGCAATAGCTAAGCTGAGAATGAGTAGGCTGTAGGTATCAAAGCCATACGAGATTGCAATAGCTATGGGGGTTGCCCAGTCTGAGTGGATTGTGGGTACCCAGCTGTTAATAGTTAGATCAAAGCTCAGCAGATGGGGTCTAAGAAGCAAAACCCCTAGAAAAGTGATAAGGAAAGCTAAACTTAGGGCTAAATATTGTCGGTTAGCAGTTATTGATTTGAGTGTAGGTACAGAGAGTGTTGTCACTTAGATACCTGCCAGTTCCATGGTGACATAAAATAAAAGGTATGCTATGTATTTGTCAGAAATTACTTGAACTGAAGGTAACATTCTAACAGATTATTTGGGCTAGCAAAAAAAGGTTAGGCGGCGATTTGGTTTTGGAATATTTGTCCGGCAGGGTTTAGTTGATAGTTGGGAACTCCGCCATTTACTAGACCCCATTGGGTGCCTGTTCGCCAAGGTGCCCAGGCCCAGGCTGCGTAGCCGATGTTGTTTTGATTGAGAACTGTTAGGGTGTTGTTGTACCATTCATATTCGTTGTTTTGGTTGGTGGCCCAAAGATTGCAACCGATTTCGCTTATCCAGAGGGGTTTGTCAAAGCTTAGAACGCCTGTTTGGGTTAGTGCAAAGGTTGCGTCTGCTAAACTGTGGGGCATGCCATCAGTTGTGGGCCAGTTGTAGAATTTGTTTCGGTATAGGTGTGTACCATAGACTAGGTTGCCTGTGGGGTCAAATAGTGTGTGGGTATCTACCCAGTTTAGACCCCAAATTGAGCCTTGTTGGTACCAAGTATAGTCCATGGCTAAGCCATAGTTCCACTGGATAACAATCAGGTTTGTGGCACCTATTGCTCGGAGGGCATTGATGCATTGTTGGGTGGTTCTAAACCAGTTTGCTTCTGCGAAGGGGTCGCCTCTTGCGTTGGGTTCATTCCAGAATTCAAAGAGGACGTTTGGATGGATCTTTAGAGTGTTGGCAACATCAATCCATAGTGCAATGAAGTCTTGGGGGTTGTTTATGAGACCGTTTCCATCGGCCCAGGGTAAGACACCATCGGGCATGCCGCTTGTGGGAGTAGCTTGCCAAAAGGTAAAGTCTACATATATTCCGCGCTCGGCGGCTTGGGTTATAAAGTAGGAAATGTGATTCTGAAAATCATCAGTGTTATCTATCCACCACTGAGCGGTTGTGGTAACGCGTATGATGTTGACGCCTATGCGTTGGAGAGCGTCTAGATTGGAATTTATAGCGGTGGGGCTCCAGGTGTTCCATAGTATGTTGCCGTCGGATGTCATCCAGCTACCGTTGGGACCATCGATAAAGTAGGTGTAGTCAACGCCATGCAGGGTTATGTTTTTGTTGCTTGCGGTTTGGATTTGGCGTCCAACTACATGGAGGGGCTCTATGGTTGGAGAGAGGGATTGTTGTTTGAAGGTGGCGCTTAGGGTGTGGTTGGTTTGTATGTTTGTAAAGCTGTAGGTGGTTATTGGGCCTTGATTTTGGCCATCAACGATAACTTGGTTGATTGTGTATCCGGGGTTGGGAGTTATAGTAAAGATTTGACTGCTCCCCGCAGGGATTTGTATTTGATTTGAGGGGGTTATAGAGCCTCCTGGACCGGCTAGGGTTGAGATTGTGTAGGTTGGGGGGCCGATGTAGGTGTCGGCGACAACTATGTTGTCGAGATAGACCATTGAGACATGGTTTGCGGAGCCTAGGTTGATTTTGTTGATGGAGGTTCCGGTGTTTATGTTTGTGTTATCAATTACCAATTGTCCATCCACCCATAGTTTTGACCAGCCGGCAACAGCATGGGCATAGACAGCTATCTCGATTAGATGCCAGGTGCCCAGAGTTGCGGTGTTGGTAGAGACGGTTGTGATTTCGGTGCCTGTGCGGTCTTTGTGGCTAAGGGCATAGTTTAGGGTACCGTCGTTGTTTTTGATGCCAAATCGACTGTTTATTGTGGGGCCGTTTAGTAATTCTATAATTGATGCCGCGCCGCCATTTGGGACCAGTTGGAGGTCTATCCAAAGGTATGCTTGCATATAGACAACCGTTCTACTACTGGGCAAGTCTTTGTAGAGCATTGCTTGGCCGCCCTCGGAGTATACTAGGCTGCGTGCTGAGTAGGTACCAGTGTGGGCTTTTGTTGTTGAGGGGGATATGGTTCCGCCTGAACTTAGAGTTCCACTCCAGGCGTTAAATGAGCCGCTTTCAAAGCCATCGCTAAATGTCAGGGGTCTAAATGAGGCTGTGATAATATGGTTGGTTTGTATATTTGTGAATGTGTAGCTGGTTGGGGTGCCTTGGTTTTGGCCATCGATTGTTACTTGAGAGAGTAAATAGCCTGGATTGGGGGAGATAGTAAATGTTTGGCTTGCTCCAGCAGTGATTTGTGTTGTACCTGGGCTAATAGTGCCTCCTGGGCCAGCTAGGGTTGAGATAGCATAGGTGGTTTTAGCGTTGCTATTAACTTGCACGTAATCAAGCCATACTTGGATGGTTGCCCAAGCGTAATTTTCTGCAATCCCCTCAATGAGGGTGAGGTGGTTGCTGTTTTGGAATGCAGAATAAGTGTTGTAGTTGTAGGTTAGTTTGGTCTGTCCGTCAATGATTAGTTTGAGTTGTTGGTTGGGGTTATCTAATTCGAGGGTTACCTCGTAGTAGGTGTTGGCTTGTATGGTTGTTGTGTCATAGATGGTTATGTAGTTTGGCCATTCGCCAATCCATAGTCCGAAATGTTGGGAGCCATCAACAAATGCGTAGACGGTTGCGGCTTTGGGGTTGGAGGAGTCAAATAGTTTGGTGAAAATTATAGCGGAATTGCCTTGACCGGTAGTGGGTATGGTGTTGAAGCGTATTTTGGAGGATACCGAAAACACCTCAGTGCGCTTTATGGGCAATTGGTCCTTTATCACATAGCAACCAGCGCCATTACCGCCTGTTACAGTAAATTGTGCAACACCATTTGAGATCGTTGGATTTGCATAGGTTGAACTCCAAGCACTAAAAGTTCCACCCAAAAAATCATCAGTAAACACTGAGTATGCATTCACAGGGAACAAAAAAGTAAACATGGAAAATAGCAACAAAAATACAAAGAAGATACAGGTTGTTTTTTTGAGTGATTTTAGCATTTTTTCACCAAAAAATATTACTTTTAAAAGCTACAAGGAACTAACCCCTATAAGAGTTATAAAGATATCTACAATTATGTACTAACACCACAGCTAAATTAATTACCTACCGTAGGCTACAATATCACCTCTAGGTTCTCAGACTACTCGATACTGTGTTAAAAGATCCAATGAAAAATCGAAGTATTTTCATCTTTGTCAGATAAAATAACAGCATCACTTGTCTTAACAGCGACAGTGTTATGCATTCACCACCATGAAATCGTATTTTTGAGTTTCACAAGGGTTAGATCCAAACTGCCACTAGAAAAATAATAACAAATATAAAAAAATGCTGACACGCATCTCAACTTAACACCGCAGGTGCACGGTCAAATTAGTAAAGAAAGGGTTATTGTGTGTTGGATGTGGGGGTAGAGGTGTTAGGTTCCTCTGTGTTGGATGTGTTGTCCTTTTTGTGTTTGAAAGTAAAGATTAGGGCTATGATTTGCACTGCAAGGATAATCACGTTTACGATTGTCCAACTATCCACTAAACCCATTGGGCGACTAAGATCCTCCGTAAACAAAAACACAATAATACCTGCAATCCCCAAAATGACACTAAGGACAAACCACAAAAGACGTCGCTGCTTCTGTTTCTCCACTTCAGTTTCCTCTATGCTTTGATTATCGGCATACTTAGCATTCTTAGTCTCCGTTTGCTTAGTCTGAGACTTTGTATGTTTCTGGCTACACTGCAACAACACGCCTATAGTTAGTAAAATTGCCAATATGACCCCAACAACACTCAAGATTAGATTTACAAGCGCCCAAACCGGTACCTCATCCACATTCTCCCCAGGAGGTGAGACAGTTGGACTCGGAGACGGCGACAAAGTTGGTACAGGTGTTGGTGTGGGGGAGGGAGTTGAAGTTGGTGGACGGGTTGGAGTAGGTGAGGGAGTTGAAGTTGGTGGACGGGTTGGGGTGGATGTGGGTGATGATGTTGGGGTAGCTGTTGGGTTAGGTGAGGGAGTTGGGGTAGTTTCTGGTTTCCATTGTGCCACATAGGTGGCATCACCCTCAACAGTAGACGATTGATTGGGTGCCCAGCCGATAAAGCTCCAGCCGGGTTGACCAGTTACCACAGGTGCCTCAGGTGTCAAATCCCCCAAAGCACACACAAAACTAACCGCCTCAAAAGTACCATACTCACCAGGCAAATACGATATCGTATAGGTCAAAGAAGGCGAACCCTCCTCAAGCCATACTGCAAATAGTGTAACATCGCCTGTGAGACTAAGATAGGCCGTTGAGCCAGCGGCAAAATCGGGTGTTTTAGCATCTGAGATGTAGGCCCAGCCTTGGAAAACATAGTCCGCTCGAACCATACTGCCCTGAGCCGCTACCAGAACCGAATGGCCCGCCGGATAATAACCACCCAAAGGCACCTCTCCGCCTGTATATCCATTACCATCATAGCGCACAGTGTAAAATATTGGTTCTACACCACCGCCTCCAGTCCACTGGGCCACATAGGTCACATTACCCGATACGGTAGCAGACCAAGCTGGAAGCCAGCCTGTAAATATCCAGCCCAATGTGTGATCAACCGTATAGTCCGCGCCTGAGGCGGTGCCGAATATGGGTGTAGAATCGCCAAAGGCTAAGCCTGAGTAGGTTTCATCCCCAGGTTGCCAAGTGCCCTGCTCCCCGGGGTCATAGATCACTATGCAACTAGCTGTGTAGCTGATGTCATAGTTATTTATACCAAAGCGTTGACCACTTGACCACAACCCATCCATAACCTTAACTTGATTACGATACACTTCAGTCTCATGTACACTTAACTCGGATAGAGAAACAAGAACGCTAGCCGCATTATCCTTAAACACCACTCCACTCTCGACATAGAGCTTCTGCCCAAGAGCATCAATATCACCAATGTTAGTAATCCAAATCCCCCCACCATTATTGCCCGCTACATTGTTTGAAACAGCTCCAGCCAGCAACTCAAAAAAACCAGTAGAACCCACATACACACCCCCACCATTAAACTCAGCAGTGTTGTTACCAATCACACCCGCCCTCATAAGGAGATCACGAGTTGTGTATATGCCTCCTCCGCTACTAGCAGAGTTATTAGCAATGGTACCACCATTTATTGTAACAGCATCAGGGAGTGCACTAGTGGTGTATATGCCGCCGCCATAGAGAGCAGAATTATTAGAGATAACCACCGCACCACTCAAGAATAGAAGACCGTTATTGGTGTTTTGCACTCCACCGCCATAAGAAGCAGCTGAATTACCCGAGATTTTCGCATTATCGGAGAGGCTGACAAGTGAAGGCGCAGAAGTAGTGTAGTAGTTCCAGTTATACACCCCACCACCATATAAGTATGCATCGTTGTCTAAGAGGGCTGCATTGCCAGACATATTGAGTGTACAGTTGTGATCGTTGTACACCCCGCCACCCCAGGTGGCAAAATTGTTTGAAATGATTGCGTGGTCAAACATGTTAAATGTGCCATCGACATAATTGTGCACACCACCGCCCCGACCCTGAGTATGGTCGGGGGTAGTGGCGCTATTGCCTGAAATTATTGCCTGTCCAAACATGTTAAAGGTGGCGTGATCATCATTGTATACACCGCCACCACCAAAACGCGCTGTATTATTAGCAATGATTGTATCACCCGACATATCAAAAAAAGCATGACCAAGGGCGCTACTTCCATTGTTTGAGACCCCACCACCATATGATTGGGCGGTATTGTCCGAGATTTCTCCACCCAACATATTGAATATATGATAATTTAACACTCCTCCAGCACCATTGGCAGAATTACCAGAAATTTTTCCAGCATACATAGTAAATTCATCGCTATTACGCACTCCACCTCCACCACCACTAGCAGAGTTACCTGAAATCTCACCACCAAACATGTTAAACACAGCATGATTATTCACTCCAGCGCCATCATAACCGGAATTATCGGAAATTACTGCATTACCAAACATGTTAAAAATGGCACCACCACCATTAAACACACCACCACCATCATGTGCAGTATTGCCTGAGATGCAAACTATTTCAGAAGAAGAACTCGCACCTAGGTCAAATGTGCCGCCATCATTATATACCCCTGCACCAAAAGAGGCCTTGTTACCCAATATAGCCGCATTGCTTGAGATAGTAAAGGTGCCGTGATCATTATACACTCCTCCGCCGTCATAAGCAGAATTACTCTCACCAATATTGGTACCTCCGATTATGCCTCCAGCCATATTGAAAATGGCATCAGTACCGGCATTATATACACCTCCGCCACGATCATTATGAGTAGTGCCAGAAACCGTATTGCCAGAAATCACACCATCAAACATTTCAAAGAAACCCAAGTTGTATACACCACCACCCTGATGAGCAGTGTTACCAGAAATCACACCACCCTCCATGACAAAGTCGTAGTAGATATTGTACACACCACCACCATCAGCATATGCCACATTGCCTGTTAGGATTGCATTGTCAAACATGTTAAAATCACCGCCCCAGTTGCACACACCACCACCATGCTCGGCAGTGTTACCAGAAATCACACCACCCTCCAGGTTAAAAGTGAGTGAATACCCAACGTAAACACCACCACCATAGTAAGCATGATTATCAGAAATCTGACCAGCAATCATAGTGAACACCCCAGCATCACATGCTACACCTCCACCTAGAAAGTCTGCAGTGTTGTGGGCAATTACGCCTCCACTCAGGGTAAAATCACTAAAACCACCACCATCACAGACACCTCCGCCAATGTCGATGGCTAGGTTGCCTTCTGCAACGGTGGCACCGCCAATAATACCCCCAGACATCTTAAAAATACCCAAGTTAAACACCCCGCCGCCATCATACGCCTTATTTTTAGAAAAAATGCCATCTAGGAGGACAAAGGTGCTATACGCATCGTTGTAGACTCCCCCGCCAGCACCATTAACGGCAATATTTTCTAAGAAAGCACCGTTGGTCAAGGTGAAGGTACTATAAACGCCGCTAAAAACTCCTGCGCCATTTACCGCTTGGTTTCTATAAAACGTTCCATTATTTATCACAAGGGTGCCCAAATTAGCAACTCCGCCTCCGGCACCTGCGGCAGTATTTTCAGAGAAAGTACCACCATTTATAGTAAAGCTGCGTATGCTATACAATCCGCCGCCATTATATGCCGAATTTCCACTGATCGTACCTCCATTCATGGTAAAGGTACCCCAATTATAAACACCACCGCCCAATTGATCATCAGTAATAGTATCACCAGTGTAGATGTCGTTTCCTGTAATCTCCCCACTACTTAAGATAAGAGCAGCACTAGAACCAACATACACCCCTCTACCTTTGTCATCACTATTATGTGTAACAATAATACCATCAAGTACCAGGGTACTACCAGATTGGACAGTAAGGGTGCCTAAGGCATTTACTCCAATTAGTTTTCTAGGCGTATCATCATCATTTATCAACACGATATGTGTATTTGTAGGTATGGCAAGTGTAGAAGTTGTTAGCTGAATATCAGCGCCTAATGCAATAACATATTGATTTGGCGCTATACCTAAAGCAACATTAACAGCAGCTCTGAGATCTAACTCATTATAGACAATATCATCAGGAGTGTATGCTGAGACAAAAGGGGAATCCCCGTTAAATGTTGCTGTATAAACAATAGAGAAAATCAGCAACATAACAAATAATAGCAATGTCATTAACTTAATGTGTACAAGTGTTTGAGGTTCTTGTTTGATAACGGCTGTATGGGGTAAATATTTGGTTAGGAACAGTTGTGCCTGTTAATTATTTTGTGTTTTTTCCGTGTTATAGCATCATTGTTTGAAATAAGAATAACATAATCGTAACGGGGTTAGGCGAACCGTAGCATACGCTCCATTTCACAAAATTTCACGCTCTGAACTTTAGTAACAACGTTTCCGAGTATTACAGTACTTACCCGCAAAATTGCCCTTATTACGCACAAAAGACCGATCCGGTCGAACCGGCAAAACCTGCATCTTTAACATCTCAATCATAGCTAAAAAACGCTCCCGCTTCCTCACCCCATTAGTCTCCAATAAAACCCCCACCAACTCATCCTTTAAAACCCCAATCGCAAACCCCCGATTAACAACCATCCGATGCTTAGAAACCTTCTTTTGTGCATCATAAAGCACCTGAGCATCATAAATCATATCCTGAGCCAAATTAAACAAAAAAACACACGCCAACACATCCTGCACAATTAGAACAGGCTTAGTTCCAGTAAAATTCTCCACCTCCAACTGATTCTTCAGCATATCAAACGCCGTCTCCACTTCCCAACGCAACCTATACACCTCAGCTATCTCAGTGGCACTAAACGACTCATCCAAATTAGTAACCACACTAACAGTCGAACCATCAGGCCGAGCAACATTTACCACCCGCAGCATCACCGTTTTAGTCTGTTCCAAGAGGGGGTAGATTGGATTTTTTTTATGACGCACTAAACGGGGCGGGGTGAGTGCTATGGTGAGTTGTTGATCATTGGTTTGCATTTGGGAGCGTTCGTCTTTAAAGTCGTGTGATTTGAGCCGGATGACAAATTTCTGATCGGAGGCGATCCAGGGAACAAAGAGGGCAAGGGAGGGATAGGCACGGTCTAGAGTTATGATTGTGGGTATGTTGTCTACTGTGGTTGGGGTTTTTTGGTGGTGAATTTGGGTTTGGGCGATTTCGTTAAATTTCACTCGGTTTATGGTGAGGTGTAGGATTGTTTTGTTGAGTATGTCGTAGCGGCAGGAGAGGCCTAGGGCTGCTTGGGGTTTGGTGCCGTGGTTTGTGCTGTTACCGTATTGTTTTAGGGTTTCTTTTGTGGTGGGTAGGTTTAGGTTTGTGCCATCGTCAGCTAG
>Ga0123354_10002980_pt1 | contig 23025 bp, 19 predicted proteins | sample TergutLab28metaG_2_FD_97872 | JGI IMG/M metagenome (GOLD analysis project Ga0123354, IMG submission 97872) | Labiotermes labralis P4 segment gut microbial communities from Petit-Saut dam, French Guiana - Lab288 P4 | ecosystem: Host-associated > Arthropoda: Insects > Digestive system > Gut ... | reverse complement strand
CCGATACGATTTTAACTCGAGCGGCAAGAACGGCCTCCTCAGTTCCCTCAGCGCAATTGGCGGACAGGGGGCTGATATCTACAAAGCCTTCTGCCAACCCGGGGAAGTAATTAACACATTCCCAAACACCCTCAATGACATCATTGACTTCCAGGGTGTAAAAGACATCCCAGTTCCAAATAGGCGCTGTCAAATGTGCCTTTGGCGCTTCAGCTGTCATATCTCTGTTATATCCGCAGCCAAACTTCCCTGCCTGTTCCGCGGCGACTTGCGGCATCACGGAGTCACAGTGCTGCGCGATGACATCACAACCAAGTGCGAGCAGCGCTTCAGCCGTTTGTTTTTCCAGCGTGGGATCTCCCCAGGAGTTAATATACTTGACATGTAAAACCGCATCGGGATTGACGCTTTGCGCACCTAATGTAAATGCATTCAAACCGCCCGCGACTTCGGCATTCCCGGCAAAGGCAGCCACATACCCCAGTTGATTACTCTGTGTTTTTAACCCGGCGGCAATACCGGCCAGGTAGCGCGCCTGATAAATCCGGCCAAAGTAGTTGTTAAAGTTTACTCCGTTATTTTTATATCCGGAACAATGGGAGAAGATGACATCGGGATATTCTTCGGCAATTTCTTCCATGAAGTTCATAAAACCCCATGAGTTGCCAAAAATGATATGACAACCGGCAGCTACCAATTCTCTTAAAGCATTATCGCATTCCGCATTTTCCGGTACGTCAAACTTATACAAGACTTGGTTTTCAGCCAATCCCAGCGCAACGCGCATGCCCTCCATACCATTGTAGTGCGCGCCGGTAAATCCATCATCCGCCGAGCCGATAAACACAGCACCGACCAGAATAACATCCTTCGCAACAGGCTCATACGCCAGAGCCGAGGCCGTCAAGAGGGTGAACATGAGCGCCAGTACCATCGCCGCAAATTTCCTGAACATGGATTCTCCTCCTTCTATTTTTTGCATTTCTATCGGATCAGTCATTCTGAAGCGTTATAACACCATCTTGTACGCTTAGAATTACTGCCAACGACTTTAAATGAACCCCGTTTTCCCTTAATCGCCGCCCGCCTCGCATAAAATCCTTTTCTATCGCAATACCAACGCCTACAACTTCCGCTTCCAACTTTTGGCAAAGCAATAATAACCCTTCGGCTGCTTGGCCATCCGCTAAAAAATCGTCTATAATTAATACGCGGCTTTCCTTTTCAATATAGCGTTTGTCAACACGGATGACATTTTGGTTTTTATGTGTGAAAGAATAAACGGGCGCGTATACCATATCATCGCTTTGTACAACCGTGACACTTTTTTTTGCAAAAACCATCGGCAGCCCGCCAAGCGCATATGCCGTCATGGCAGCCAATGCGATACCGCTGGATTCAACCGTCAGTACAACAGTTGGTGACGACGCCTTGAAGTAGTCAGCCAATGCATGCCCCATAGCAGCCAGCAAACGGGTATCGACGCGATGGTTTAAAAACGAGTCTACCTTGATGATATCCTGCCCGAGAAGGCGCCCATGCCGGATAATCGCTTCATTTAACAGCTGCATCCTCGCGCCTCCTTTCGGTTGATTTCCGAACATTCGGAACGGATATGCGTGTATTGTACACCATTTCGCATTATATGCAAGAGGTGATACCTTATTGCCAGAAAATAATTCGTTATTTTTAAGTCAACCGCGCGCTATAATGTACTTGTTGCATATCGGATAAACCTTGTCATGTTAGCCGGAGAGCTTTTCATACTTGCCTTTTGTAAAGATAATATGTACAGTGGCAGCATAGAAGATAAAAAGGAGGCGGAGCGTGTTGGGAAGGTGGGATACTTGCAAGGTTCTAATTGTAGCAACGTGGTACGCGGTATCGATAGATAGAACCTTTCAGCTATACAGCATTCGGCCAAACCGGCAGGGATATCCATGACACGCTCTGAAATAATCAACATCACAGCTACAGGCACCGACAGACTGGATGTTCTTATCGCCTCAACCGGCCGGGTAACGCGTTCACGCGCCGTTAGCCTGATCGACTCGGGATTTGTTGCCATCGAAGGCGAAAAGCACATCAAAGCAAGCCTAAAGCCCCACGCCGGGACCCAAATCACCCTGACACTTCCCCCTCCCGGCGACTGTGATATACAAGCCGAAGATATCCCCATTACTATTGTATATCAGGATAATGATATCGCGGTGATTAATAAACCCGCCGGAATGGTGGTCCATCCCGCCGCCGGAAACCTTACACATACATTAGTTAACGCTCTTTTATACCACCTTCCGAATCTATCCGGTATCGGCGGACAAACAAGGCCCGGTATCGTCCATAGGCTGGACAAAGATACCTCAGGGCTGCTGATTGTAGCTAAAAACGACGCGGCGCATGTAAACCTGTCCGGACAATTCCAAAAACGCGAAATGGAAAAGACATATTACGCAGTGGTGGATGGCGTCATGAAGGCATATGAAGGACGCATCGATATGCCTATTAAGCGAAGCACACTGAATCGCAAAAAAATGGCTGCGGACCCCGGCGGCCGTCCTTCCCTGACTAATTGGTCACTGGTACGGAACCTTCGCGGCGCGGCATATGTCCGGGTGAAACCCGTAACCGGCCGCACCCATCAAATACGCGTACATTTCGCCGCCATGCATCATCCCGTGGCAGGTGACACGCTGTATGGCTTGCAAAAAAGTGCCGTTACGTCACGTTTGATGCTTCATGCGGGTTCTATTTGCTTCACACATCCCGCAACCGGCGAAAGGCTCGTGTTTCAAGTTGATCCGCCCAAGGATTTTTTAGCTGTACTCGCATCACTCGAACCATAGTATCAGGTCATTCTTTTCTATCCCACAGCCCGTATTGCCGATCATTTCTTAAGGCATGTAACATATACTCCGGTGCGTGAGGATAACGTTTAGAAAAGTCCCGCAGTAGGTTTTTCATTTCCTGTCGTTTCGTATGCCCGTCATAAGGGCATGCGGAGGGCACGACCGGCAGATGGAGGCGGTTTTTCATATGGACGATGATTTTCTCAGGTAAATAAACAAGCGGGCGTATAACGGTAATACCTGTCCTGTCTAAAAAGGTCACGGGATGAAATGTGTGAAGCCTTGACTCATATAACAGACTCATCATCAGTGTTTCAAGAACATCCTCCCGATGATGGCCGAGGGCGAGTTTTCCGCAACCGGATGCCACGGCTAAGTCATTCAGGATACCGCGCCGCATCTTTGCGCACAACGCGCAGGGATTCGTTTCCTTACGAATATTAAACAGAATATCAAATATTTGCGTTTCTTTGATGGTATACGGTATCGCCAGTTCCTCGCAAAAGGCTTGGATGCCGGAAAAATCACCGGATTGCAGGCCCATTGTCAAAGTAAACGCGCTAAGGCTGTATTCCGTATGGGAAAACATACGGTAAAGATATAGCGCGTAAAGGAGCAAAAGGCTGTCTTTCCCTCCGGAAACACCCACGGCGATATGATCTCCCGGTTCAATCATATGAAAATCTTTATCTGCCCGCCGGACACACCCTAATACGATTTTCATTTTCCGAGCTGCCCTGACAGTTTTTTTAAGTAGTGCGATTTTCTTCTCGGTACAAAGGTACGATACAAGACGAAGCGGAGTCGCTGCGGTGCGGTCATGCCGCGCATAACGGACAGGCATGCCTTACGTGCTGAATTGATATAGGATGATTCTATAGGGTGGCGCGAGTAACTCATGTGAGATAATATGTCAGCCACCGGCAGGAGCGGCACAGGGAATACCTTTAGTAAATCTAACCTTGCCGCATGCGCCGTAAGTGTTTCACCGGGCAGTTTCCCATGGCCCGATAAATATACCGCATCATACACAGCCTGCATCCATATATCATATTGATCTCTTAAACGCTTTGTATGTTTTGCAGCCATTTGCGGAAACGCATAAACGAAACGCCACATGAATAAAAGGAGCAGCAGGGTTAGCAGTATATAAAAGAGCATCGGCCAAAGATGTGAAAGATCCGGTACTAAATTCGGTTGTTCCTCCTCTTCTTGTTCCGGCTGTTGATGCTCAGGGTTTGTATCCGACTCAAGGTTATCATCTTCTTCACCGCCCGGTTCTTGAGTGGTATCGGGAGGCATTTCCGGCGCATCGCCGGAATCATCTTCCTCATTTTGATCATTATTCTCGTTTTGAGGCTGATCCGCATCACGTTGGGTATTTGACGTGTGGGCGGGCGTCGCATCGAAGGTAAGCCATCCGAAACCTTTAAAGTATACCTCCGTCCAAGCATGCGCGTCCTTACCTGTGACATACGCGACACCCGAGGCATCGGGTTCTACAAGAAAGCCTTCAATATATCTGGCGGGCAGCCCTAATGTGCGGCATAAAACAGTCATCGCGGAAGCAAAATAGACACAGTAACCTTCCTTTCCGCGCAGGAGGAAGTAAGTAACAAAGTCCACATTGTCCTGCGCGGGTTCCGGTGACAGCGTATATTTAAAGTGCCTCGCAAGGTAATTTTGCAATGCCATCGCCTTATCGTAATCCGTCAGACAATCATCGGTGGCACGCCGAGCTAAATCGACTATTTGTTCATCCAGATGCTCAGGAAGCGCGGTATAACGGTTATCCAGATATGACCCACCCGTATCGCCGCGCTCCCGGCAAGCCGCCAAGAACGTTCCGAGCCCGGGATCACCGGCTTTTACGATGGCTGCCGAAACACTGTAGGTATCCCCCGGCATTAAGTCTCTGGTAACAAAGATCTCGGATGCATTATTAAAATAAGGTACCATTCCGTCCGTAAGCATTTGAAGTGACCGCACGCGCTGCGGGACGTACAAGGTAGTGGGGCTTTGCGTAAGCAACTTAACAGTTACAGTTATTTCGTTCATCATCGAACTGCGCGCCAATTCCCCTTCCGGCAGGTTTGCATTAAAGATCATGTTACGGGCAGACAGATTGATAGGTGATACATACAATAAGCGTTTCCCGCCGGTGGTGTCCGTCCAAGAACGGCCGGAATATTCATCCTTTATGGCTCCGCGAAGGTAGACCGGCACCTCCGCTTTAACTTCCATCACAAGGCGTTCAGAGGGTTCTGCTGTTCCGCCCAATTGCGTTACGCCATTAGGGTAAAACCCTTCCGAAGCCAGTGAGAAGATACTGCGCGGTTCTGTAAAGAAGAAATGGTCGCTGATAGCCTGCCTGATATCCTGTGCGGCTTTTTGAAGCTCTGAAGACACGACGCCTCCCGGCGGCACTAAAAGGTAGGCCAATGCTACCAGGATGGCCGCAACCGGCAGAATACGCCGGGTAGATAAGTTTTCATGTTTATCCGCAGCATACAATATGACAAGCGCTATTAGGGAGGGTATAAAGTAGATAAAGAGAGCCCCTTTACCCGTAGACCATAAAATGAACAAGATGAATCCTGAAAATGTCATGGCAGGAGAGAATCCCGCGTTTGAAGCCAACAGATAGGTCACCGCCGTGATGAACGCCGATAACAGTATCACGGCAGGCAGCGCGTATAATGGGAGCGCCGCGTCATAGCCCGCGTACATTAAGTAAAGCGCTATGACACTATCCTTAATCAGGCTCAACGCGCCGTTCCCGCCGGATATAACGGTTAATGCCGCATACAGACCCGCCGGTATAAGCAAAACACCCAGCCAGTTAGGCTTTTTAAGCCACTCCGGAAGAGACAATAACATGACAGATGCCGTGCTCGCCAAGAACACCGACGGCATTAACGCTTCAAGGTTTAGCATATGCAGTATTGGCAGTAGAAAACCCGCAGCTAATAACAACGAAATGATCATGCGCCGAAGTATTCTGCCGCTATTATGAAGCCTGGCCGTTTTGCATCTCTCCTTCCCAAAGCGCGGGTGTTACATAACATACTTCGATGGTATGCTGCTGCAGCTTAGACACCAGTGATGACGGCGCTTTGTCCGGTTCGAAAGTAACCAAATAGACCCTGACGTACGGACCCATACGCCTGATTCTGATAATCATATCAACAATGTTTGAGTTTAAACGCGCTGTAATAATGACTGTTGCGCCTTGCTTACGCATACGGCGTGTTTCCAATAAAAGGACGCGTTCAAAACGTTCCGTCTGTGTAAACCGAACCCTTGCCAATTCTTCCATCAGTGTTTGGAGACCCATCGATGTATCAAACTCGAAGAGGCGCTCGCCCGACAAGGGTAAACGAATGGGGTGATCGCCGTTTATATGACGCTTCACAACGGAAGCCGCTGTTTCCAGCAATGTATCTTTCACACAGGCTTGCGCCTCAGGCCACTTAGCGTAAGGCGGAGCGGAACAGTCCAATAGGACAAGCGCGTCCGGATAGGTAGGTTCTTCAAATCTGCGCACAACAAGACTGCCCTTTTTAGCCGACAGCTTCCAGTGTATTTTTTTAAGAGGGTCACCCGCTTGATAAGCACGCGCTTCGGCAGGCAGGTTGACATCTTCTGTCGCGCGTGAAATGGTTTCCGTACCGGATTCTCCGGGAGCGAATTTTAAATCCTCCACATCGAACAGACAGGGCAATACCAGAAGCTCCCGCGGAACTTCTCTGGGCCTCTTGGTGACCGAGACGATACCAAACAAGTCTTGTATTCCATAAGCATTGACACCGGGCGTCATCACGCCCACATGCTCTGCGTCAAACGGGAAACGCAGTTGTTGTGTGCGGCCGGTCATCTCCTCAAGACGCATTTTGTGACCCATTTCCTCCGCGGCGTCATTCATATAAAGCGTGATGGGCGCCACCGGGATAAAGGAACGATAACCGATAGTAACCGTTAGCAGTACGCGGTCGCCTCGCGTTACAGTACCCTCGGATAAATCGTTAGTAACAGTAAGGGTGTTCAGCGCCCGGCGGACAGACCAAAACGCCGTCACTGCCATTAATATTAACAGCGCCGCCAATATCAGAAACATCTCTCCGCCGGTAGAGAGCGCGGCAACAACCAAAGCCGTGACGCAAGCCGCCAGCGGAAGGAGTTTGGTCTTCACGGGAGTCTGACAGGAACGGGGGTATTATCAAGCACGGATATTAACACCCGTTCGGAAGTAACGGCTTTCATTCGCGCTTCGGGGTTTAAAATAAGCCTATGCGAAAGCACCGGCAGCGCCATGTGTTGAACATCCTCCGGAAGCACATAGTCACGCCCGTCCAATAACGCACATGCCTGTCCCCCGCGTATCAACGCGATGGCGCCGCGTGTTGAAGCGCCCAACTGTAAAGAAGGATGATTACGCGTATTGGCGACCAGAGTTGCCACATAATTGCGTACTTCGCGGGAACAGTATACGGCTCCGACGGATTCCTGTAATTGAATAATTTCCTCCGCAGAACAAACAGGGTCTAACATTTTTAAAGGCGATACCCGTCCGGAATAACGTTCTAAAACATCCATTTCTTCCTCTATGGAAGGATATCCGATAGCAATTCTAAGAAAGAAGCGATCCATTTGCGCTTCGGGAAGCGGATAGGTTCCTGTAAATTCTACAGGATTTTGGGTTGCCAAGACGATAAAAGGTTCAGGCATCGGGTAGGTTACGCCATCTACCGTGACTTGGTGTTCCTCCATGACCTCCAACAACGCCGCTTGCGCTTTAGGGCCTGTGCGGTTGATCTCGTCAGCCAGAATCACTTGACTCATGACTGCGCCGGGTTTATACTCCATTTCACCCGTTTTCATGTTTACCATGGAGAATCCCGTCACATCCGTAGGCATTAAATCCGGCGTGAATTGGATACGCTTAAAGGAACAGGAAAGCGATTTAGCCAACGCGCCTGCCAGCGTTGTTTTACCCACACCCGGCACATCTTCAATTAAAACATGGCCTTTACACACCAAGGCAATTAACGCCAGTTCAATCGCCTCATCTTTTCCGACAATCACCTTTCGGATATTCTGTTGAAGTGTCCTGATGATTCTACGTGTATTATCCACTTAAAAACATCCTCCCGTGCCTCCCGGCTCCGCCTGCGCGGAGAATCGGAGGCTCCTGCCAAATACAGTATATCGGAATGATACTTTGATATCAAGCCGAAGCGATGTTGATGGACAGCGCATCGATATGTAAAAGACATCGGGATACCTATCCGTATCGCAATATCCATAGCCGGCTACGCCGGCGCATTATCAGGTTGTGTTAAGTAACGCGGAAGCAGTAAAATAACATTTTCAAGTGCGTTATCCTGCGTGAGTTTGCCGGTTCTGACGGATAAATACACGCCCTCCAGCATGTTCAAAGCTTCATTCAACGAGGCTTCCGTGTAGGCAGCCGCTTGCTTTTCCGCTACTTGCGCTGAGTATGTATGGATACCTAAAGCGAGCGGCCAATCCCACGCATTCATACCAATCCGTTTCATGACAGTCAGATGATACATGATACGATACTGCCTGAGTATCATATATAAAAGGTTCCCCCGCTCTTTGCTGTCTCCGGCGCTTAACAGGTATTTTACATGCCTTATTGCTCCGGCAGTGCGTCCCATGGCAATCTCATCTGTCAAATCAAATATAACGCATTCCTCGGACTTTATACAAACCGCACGAATATCGTCTTGAGTGATTTCTTGGTGATCATGCGCATAGGCTGCAAGCTTTTCTATTTCACCACGAAGAAGCGCGGTTCCGCCGCCTGTATAAAAATGAAGATACGCAGCATTTTCAGCGGAGATAACCTTCCCGTGCGCCTTAAGTGTCTGCGCTATCCACTTTGATAGTTCCGCTTCGCTCAGTTTGGCAAACGTCACGACACCGCCTACGCTTTCCAATTTTTTATACAAGGCCTTTTTTCTGTCGACCGAACCTCTTTCGTAAAAAATTAAAATGGTATGGGGAGGCAATGCATCGATGATTTGCGCGTAAACAGCGGCATCGTTCCCTTTGGATTTGCTTTTTTTAGCCGTTGAATCCCCATTGTTTTCCGTTTCTTTTACAGCGGCGGAAAGGCAAGCGCATTCCGTTACGATAACGAGTCTTTTATCCGCCATGACGGGGTATGTTGCCGTAGCATCCTCTAGTATGTCTGGCGTTGGGTTCACGTATGTTATCTCATTTAACTCACGCAGTGCCCTCGGTAAAACAGCATTTTTTAGTTCCTCCAGCATCGTTTTTTTTATATGTTCTTCTTCGCCCTCCAACAAATAGCAGGCGGAGAATCGGTGTGATTTAATATTTTGATAAAACTGTGTATGATTCATCATCAATCCGCCCCGCTTTGCAAGTATGGCTGTATTGAATATCCGTTTCCCTGAGGTATGACCTTCAACGCTCCGTGTACATCTGTACGATAAACCGAAATCCCGCGTTCATACAAGGCATTGAGCGTCCTTTCCGAAGGAAGCTGAGTATTCTGTGTACAGGTGATGAACGCCGCTGTAGGTGAGGTAACGTCTAAAAAAGCCTCGCCGGTAGCACCCCCGCTGCCATGATGGCTGACTTTGAGTATATCACACTCGCGTGCGATGTAGTTCTCGTACGCTATGCCCTGATCTCCCAATGACAGTATCCTCACCTCCCCCAGTGTGATAAGCAACCCAACGCTCAGATCATTGGTATCTGCCGCTCGAGCCGGCTTCTCGGCAATTGGCCATAACACACTGGCGCAAGGCAATATATCATCGGATGTCAGTTCCCGAATAGGTATTCCGGAAGATTCGATAAGCGGCAAACAGCCTTCATCCCACTGATAAGCCTTATATCCCGATGGTAAGCCGATTTCGGTTATCTCGACTCCTTGATTTATAAATGCATTGAGCCCATTGACATGATCTGCGTGGAGATGCGTAATGACAAGCATATCCACTTTTTTGCCTCGCGCTTTAAGGTACGAGGCCATATCCTGCCCGTTTTCACCTGCGTCAATGACCAGTGTATACGAATCCGCCTCCACGATAGCCCCATCGCTTTGGCCATTTGCGAACAGCGTGTACTGCAGCGGTTCGGCACGCAGGCTAATGTACCCCGCCGCTGCTAAAATGAGTGCGGTGCAAGCGGCTGCAAGGCGTCTGCGTCCCCTCAGCGTTAAGAAACCGGAGTAGAGCGCTATAAAAAGGTAGGCGCCAGTAATCATGTATATTGGCGGTGAGAAGGCGTTTGTAGTGAGGAAGGGCAGTTCCCCAATGATACGCACCAGCGCCAGAAACGATTGAGCGGCAAGAGCCGTTAGCGCACCCAGAAAAGGAAAAGCCAATGTCAGCAGCGATAGAAGCGTCATAAACCCCGCCAACGGTACCATAAACAGGTTAATGAGAGGCGAAAGCCATTGAAATTCTTTATAGTAATACATGATAGGGATAACGATACCGGCAGATGCCGCCAGCGATACGGACAGCGAAGACGCAAGCGCTTTAGGTAAAAATTTCATTTTAGACTGTATAGGCTTTTGTAAAAGCGTTATACCCAGAACAGACGTAAAGGATAATACGAAACCCGGCGTAAACAAATCCAACGGCTTAACCGTAAGAATGATGATAAAAGCCGCCGCCAATGCAGTCAGCGGGTCATAAGGCTTGCGTAAGGTACGGGACAACGCTAATAAAACCGCCAGAACCGCCGCGCGAAGAACTGAATCGCTCATACCGGTAAGCAGCGCATAACAAATCAAGAAGAATGCGAGCCCTATCCAGTGGTAACGTTTATGCACACGGGTCGTTTTAAGAATAAACATGACCAGAAGCGTAAAGTATCCTAAATGTAAGCCGGAAACAGCCAGGATATGCGCCGTTCCCGTTCGACGAAATGCCTCCTTATCTTCTTGACTGATCATGGAACGCTCACCCAACGCGAGCGCCACCGCCAAGGAAGCATCAACGCCCATCGCTTCAGAGAGCCTGTTAACCAGCCAATGACGCGCGGCGCGGCTCCAATAAAGTATACCGCTCGCCTCGTGACCCGTCACTTGTAAATCATTATTCCCGTATAAACCGACAGACATGCCATTTTGATAAAGATAAAGTTTAAAGTTAAAACCACCGGGGTTAACACGGCCTTGAGGGTGATAGAGCTTGCCCGTGAAAGATACGATATCACCATCACGCAATACCGGCGCTACTTCATTCTTTGCCGTGTAAAAAGTCCAGTACGCGGCGATACCCGCTTCCTGACCGTTCAACGAAACATGCTCAAGCTCCGCACGCGTATGCCCAATAAATGTGTCCGTAACAGCGTCTCCCCGTAATGTACCGGAGATATGATAGGTTCCCTCCTCCGGTAGGATAGGATGGGATGCAACCGCGCAGAGTAACAAGCCTGCTATAAATGCCGCTGCAAGAAATAAATAACGGGTTTTTTTCAGGCAAGCTAATAGGATACACAACAAAAGTAAGCCCAAGAAAAGCGGAGATGGCGATAACCTGATGCCGATGAAGATACCCGTCCCGAAGCAACCAGCCGCAGATACCAAGGGGCGCGTGACGTAAAAAGGCGAGGCGTTATCAGCACGCATAAACGACGCCCGATGCAGCTATCATCGTGTCCTTGAAAACTGCTCTCGCTTCTTCCAATATTTCCGTTTCTGAGTAATGTGGGTTCATATGGGTAAGCAGTAAGCGGCCGACCCCGGCTTCCCGCGCTATACAAGCAGCGTGCCGTGCGCTGAGATGCGGAGCGGTTTCCTGCCATAAAACGGAGGGTAGACAAGCATCGCATAAAAGCAAGTCAGCACCATGCGTAAAATCCGCAAACCCCTCGGTCTCATTCATGTCCCCCGAATAGACAAGCGTTTTACCACAGTATGTTATCTTATAGGCGAGCGCGGATACCGTATGACGAACGCGAAAAGACGTAATGGTTACATCGGACAAGCTAAGGGAATCGCCCTTGAAGCAGAACAAGTCTCCTTCCAGCAGAGGATCCCTGCTCGGCGCTAACACGGGAAGCGCCCTTTCTTGCCCGTTAAAAGATAGATAGTAACGCAAAACACCCAGATCACTTATATGATCATGGTGAAAATGAGATAATAAAACTGCATCTAATGCCGCCGGATCGGTTGAAGCGATTAAACGCGCGAATACACCCGCGCCTATATCCAACAAGAAGCGTCTGCTTTCCGTCGTTGCTAAATACCCGGAACAGGCGCCTGCGGGCGCGGGGAAAGGCCCGTTCATCCCGAGTATATGCAGTTTCATTTGATCATTCACGCCCGGTTAAACATCAGGCTCCAGAAGACCTAAATCGCCGTCTTTCCGAAGGTAAAGAACATTGGTTTGGTTGGTTTCATGGTTGATAAAAACAAAAAAGCTATGCCCCAACAACTCCATTTGCAACATCGCGTCCTCCACCGCCATGGGCCGGTTGGGAAACACCTTGTGCCGGACGATTTTTCGCTTCTCCTCAGGATCAGCATACTCCGATTCTTCGATATACTCCGGTTCCTCCTGACGGAACGCGTCGGTACGCATTCTTTTTTCCAATTTTTCGCGGTGTCTGTGTATTTGCTTTTCCAGCCTCGCCAAAGCCTGATCGATAGCCAGATAGAGATTATCATCTTCCGATGCCTCCGCCCGAAGCAGCATACCGCCAACCGGAACAGTCAGTTCTACGATTCTGCGGCCATGTTTTTCCTTTTCAAGGCGTACGTTCATCACGGCATCCTGATGCAGATACCTATCCATTCTGCTTGTTTTTTTCATGATACGGGATGTTACCCCGGGTGTGACCAACATATTTTTCGCGGTGATTGTCGTTTTCATATATGTCCTCTCCTTATTTACACGCTTTACCAAAGGCGGTGATTCCACGCCGCAACATCCGACAGCGGCCAGGATACCCGTCGGCAGTTCATTGGTATCACGCCCTTTCTTTCCTCGGGCATCTTGTAGTCTGTCTTTAGTAATATTCTGCGTCAATGACGGGATTCCTTTTTTCATGTATCTTCAGACGAGTCGGCGACTGCCATGCTATATAGTGAATTTTCCATGACAGCCATTGACATAATGAAGCTTTGATGCGCTATAATACGGTGCCCGGTACCATATAATCGGAGTGATGGCATGTCTGCGACCAAATCCATCGTAAGCGGTGTAACCATTTTGTCTGTAACAGGCATCATATGTAAATTAATCGGCGTTTTCTTCCGTGTGCCGCTTGTTTGGCTCATCGGCGAGGGAAGCGTTGGCATATATCAGCTTGTATTCCCTACTTACACCATGCTTTTAACCATTTCATCAGCCGGTTTGCCGGTTGCCGTGTCTCACATGGTATCGGCAAACCTCTCCCGCGGTGATCCGGTATCTGCCAAACGGGTGTTTAAGCTGGCACTTCGGTTATTGGCGGGTATGGGTATCGTATTATCTGTTGTCATGGCACTTATGAGCGGTTGGCTTTCCGAGTCATTTGTTCATGACCCCGAAACGCTTCCCGGATTTATCGCCATCGCGCCTTCTGTGTTCATCGTTTGTGTTCTTTCTGCTTACCGCGGTTTCATGCAGGGGCAGCAAGACATGATGCCAACAGCCGTTTCTCAGCTAATAGAGCAAGTATTAAAAGTCGCATTCGCGCTGCCGTTGGCATATGCGGGGCAAAAAATTAGCATGGCATACGCAGCAGCCGGCGCGTTACTGGGTACTTCCATAACGGAAGCCGCCGCGCTTTTTTATATGATGATTTTGTATAAAAAACGAAATGCCACATATGATAAGCTGCCTGTTGCGGAAACAGCGAAACCGCAGACAGATCGATCCATCCTGCGGCAATTGGCCTCATCCGCGCTTCCCATCACATTGGGCGCGTCCATCGTTCCGCTGTCCGGCTTTGTAGATTCATCCATGATTATGTCAAGATTGGCGCAAGCAGGTATCGGTACAAACGCTGCGCGAGAGCTATACGGTAGCTATTCAGGATGTGTCATCAACTTGATCAATGTGCCCACCGCCTTGGCGATAGCCATCGCAATGAGCCTGGTTCCAGCCATCTCGTCCGCGTGGGCTGCAAACGATAAAAAAGCTGTACAACGGCAAAGCATGTTAGGCCTGCGTTTTTCGTTTTTAATCGGACTCCCGTGCTCGGCGGGCATGAGTATTCTGGCCGCTCCCTTATTGCATTTCGTCTTCGGCAGGACACTGGCTCCCGAGAATTTCAACGCCGCTGTGGATTTATTAACGGTTTCCGCCCTGACTATCGTGTTGTTTACGGTAGTACAAGCGACATCCGGTATTTTACAGGGGCTTAAGAAACAAAAAATACCCCTTTATACACTGGCTGCCGGTGTGGCGATAAAGATAGCGCTAAACGCCATACTCATTCCTATACCCGATATGAATATTCATGGTGCGCCCATCGCCTCCATTTTTTGTTATGCGGTCAGTATGGTGCCAAATCTCATATATGTTGTTAAGCATACGGGAATGAAGTTTGATTACAACCGTATCATCATCAGGCCCTTGGCTGCTACCCTGATCATGGCTGCCGCCGTTTTCGCGTTGAACCGCTTTCTGCCCGACGGCAGCATAAGCCTGCTTATCTGCGTTACTTTTGGTATTGTTGTTTTTGCCTTGTCCGCCTTTGCTCTCAAGGCTGTCACCAAGGATGATCTGCGCGCTTTCGCGCGACGGAGGCGTCATGCGTAAAATAATCATTGTATCTTTAGGGCATGGAGATGAGAACCAACTCACGCGCGCCGCTGTACACGCACTGACATCCGCTCCGACTGTGATTTTACGTACGGAGCGTCACGGTGCGGCAGCATGGCTTCGGCACGAGGGCATTGCCTTTACGACGCTGGATGATTTATATCCTGCCAGTATAAGTTTTTCAGAATTGAACGAGAAGGTGGCTGATCGCCTGCTGTCATATAATGGCCCGGAGCCTTTATGTTATGCCGTTGCCGATCTGACGGAAGACCGGACCGTCGCCGCGTTGCTGGGCAGAAACGCGGCCGACATCACATTGATACCGGGTGTCACGGCTTCAGCGCATTTCAGCGCGGCATCCGCTACAATTACACCGGACGGCTTTCTCACCTTTCCGGCCGCGGTTGTTTTACAAACCGCTCCGAACCCCAGGATACCTTGCCTCGTTACGGAATTGAACAGCCGTGTGATGACCGGAGATGTGAAGCTGGCGCTGTTGGTATTGTATCCTCCGAATACTGTTGTTCTTTTTTTGCATCACGGCAAGACTACGCATATACCTTTAAGCGCGTTGGACAGGCAGTCCGCTTATGACCATACATCCTGCGTCTTTTTACCGCCCTTATCCATGAAGGACAGAAACAGGCATGATTTTTATGATCTGGTTGACCTGATGAACACCCTGCGCGGAGATAACGGCTGTCCCTGGGATTTAGCGCAAACACACGAAAGCCTTAGGCAGTATATGATCGAGGAAGCCTATGAGACCGTTTCCGCCATTGACCAAAAGGAAGATGACAGGATATGCGATGAGTTGGGTGATGTGCTTTTACAGGTCGTTTTTCACGCGACAATAGGCCGTCAACATGGTTGTTTTGATATCAACGATGTTACAAGCGCCATTGTAAATAAGATGATCTCACGCCACCGCCATATCTTTGGCGGCGACTCATGTACAACACCGGGAGAAGTGATAGAGAACTGGGAAAAAATAAAAAAAGAAGAAAAAGGTATCATCGCTTATTCCGGACTGATGGAAGACATACCTGAGGCGCTTCCCGCATTAATGTACGCATCAAAGGTGCAGCAGAAAGCAAAGCAGGTAGGGTTCGACTTTTCAAACGCTCGGGACGCGCTTCAAAAGACGCTGGAGGAAGCCGGCGAACTGGATGAGGCGCTCGCTTACAACGCAGATGCAGCAGAAGAACTCGGAGACCTGTTATTCTCCTGTGTAAATGTTGCCAGGATTCTAAAAATACAACCGGAGTTATGCCTGCGGGAAGCTACTCGGAAGTTTATCAAGCGATTTACACATATGGAAAAACGAATAAGCGCCGAAGGAAAGACAATGGAGGACTTGACTTTAGAAGAAATGGATGTATACTGGCAATGTGTGAAAACCGTGCAGGATACGTGACAGCTTTGGCGTTGTCGTTTCGTGTGCGTTTTCTTTCCGCCGTATCAGCAATAGCTGTTTACGCCGGAAACGGGTCTATACGACTTTGCCATAAAGGCTATAAAAACAAGGAGGATTTACAATGAACAAGTCAGAACTCGCATCCGCAGTGGCGGCCAAGTCCGGTTTAACCAAGAAAGACTCCGAAAAAACCATCAACGCCGTGTTTGACGCGTTAACCGATGCGTTGAAGGCCGGTGAAAAAGTACAGGTCGTCGGCTTCGGGACGTTTGAAGTCAAGTGCCGTCCGGCGCGCTCCGGAAGAAACCCGCGCAGTGGAGAGCCGCTTCAGATTGCCGCTTCCAAGTCCCCCGTATTCAAGGCAGGGAAAGCCTTAAAAGATGCCGTAGACAAATAACGTAACTATCACGCTCACAGGCTGTTAGCCTGTGGGCGTTTTTTATTCCCGTTCCACTGAGGAAATTTAACCGATGAGATTGGACAAGTTCCTAAAAATATCCCGCCTTATAAAACGACGAACCGTCGCTAATGACGCTTGCAGCGGCGGCAGGGTCACCGTTAACGGGAAGGTAGCCAAACCCGGCCATTTGGTTCGGGTAGGCGATGTCTTGGTTATCCGTTTTGGAGACCATTTCGGGCATTACGAGATTACCCGCGTAGCTCAAACTGTGCGGAAGGAAGATGCCGCTGACATGTACCGCGTCGTTTTAGAGGATAACGGCGCCCGCGCCGAACGGGATTAATCAAGACCAATGACATACGCAATTTTACTGGCCGGCGGTAATGGGGAACGAATGGGCGGAAGTGTCAGCAAGGCGCTTTTGTCACTGGGCGGCCTGCCGGCCGTTGTTCGTTGCGCGCGTGTATTGTCAAGCTTTGCGGATGGCGTCATTCTGGTAACGCGCCCGCAGGACACTGAGGTTATTCATAAAACGCTATTAGAACATGGTTTGAGGGATGTGCTTTACGCACCCGCAGGAGAAGACAGGCAGGCGTCCGTCAGAAACGGATTAACGCTTCTGCCCTCAGCATGTGAAACGGTGTTAATTCACGATTGCGCGCGTGCTTTGGTAACGGAATCTATCGTCAAGCGTGTCCTGGACGCCGCGCTTCATCATGACGCTGCCATCGCCTCATTCCCCGTCACAGATACACTTAAAGAAACAGAGGATGGTAAAACCATCCGTTTAGACGCAGGGCCTGACCGTTCCAAGTATCGCGCTGCACAAACCCCCCAAGGTTTTTCAACGAAACTGCTTCAGCGCGCGCATGATAACGCGGAAGCGCTGGGTATACGCGGTACGGACGATGCTGAGTTGGTAGCTCTTTTAGGCGTACCAGTTCAACTTGTCACTGGTTCCCGCGAAAACATTAAGCTTACCGTTCCGGAAGACCTACGGATGGCCCGCGGTATTTTGTATGCGCGTGAGGCGCCCTTCAACGCCATTCGCGTCGGCCATGGTTATGATGTACACCGGTTAGTAAAGGAACGTCCGCTTATTTTAGGCGGAGTTACCATACCGCATCCCTTCGGGCTATTCGGTCACAGTGACGCGGACGCGGCGTTGCACGCGTTAATGGACGCTATGCTTGGCGCAGCGGGGTTGGGAGATATCGGGCTTCACTTTCCGGACAGCGACACTGCATACGAAGGCATCTCCTCATCCAAGTTATTGTCAACGGTCAAACGCCTGCTTGGTGAACAGGGGTGGAAGCTGTTGAACGCCGATATAACCATAGTAGCCGAGCAGCCAAAACTGGCGCCATATATTCCCGAAATGCGCAGGAATATTTCCAACTTGTTATCCGTCTTATATTATGATGTGAACGTGAAAGCGACGACAACAGAAACGCTTGGTTTTGAAGGAGCATGTGAAGGAATCAGCGCGACAGCGGTCTGTACGCTCATGTATCTTAAAGAGAAGGAAGTGACGGAATGAAACTGCTTATGAAGATGACCATCTTATCGGTACTCATTCTAATATTGCTTACCGGTATGGCAGGCAGCGTATTGGCCGACACATGGCGCGGTGAGGTTATCTCCCAACAGGTCACTTTTCGGGAAGCACCCAGTGAACGATCCAAATCCCTGGGGCGTATTACAAACGGAACCGAATTGACCATTCTATCTCATGATGTACGCGGATGGTTTCAAATCCTCCACGAAGGCAAGGAAGGATATGTCATGGATCAATACATCGTGGAGTGGCCTGAACACTTGACGCTTCTCGGAACGGTTTATGTGTATGCTTATCCCCGTTCCGATAAACGTGTAGCAGCGCTAGGCGCTTACACACGCTTGACAGTCATTGACGAGTATCAGCAGTATTATGTGGTAAACTTACGCCAAGCATCCGGTTTTATCAGCAAGCGCGCAAACGTTATGACGGATACCGAAGCGCTTTCCTCACCTGTTATCAGTACCGCTCGGATAAGCACCCGAACCTTGCCGCGCGACGGTCCCTCCACACGCCACGCTCAAGCCGGCAATTGGTTGGAAGTGAATGAAACACTGGCAGTCATCGGTAAATCCGGCGAGTGGTATCATGTTATTTTAACCAGCGGCAGGCCTGCTTTCATCAGTGCTGCGGACTGCTTAATTATATAAACGGGGTGTTTTAGATGGAAACTGCGGATGCACTTGATTTGCGGCAATCCCTGCGTGTATACGCGCCAACGCCCATTTCTTGCCAAGCCCGGCATTCCATTCTGCAAAAAGCCATTGGATCCCCGACTGCAGGCGCGTTGATGCTGTATGCTATTTTGGAAATAGAGGATCAAGCTATCAAAGAAGAGTTGTCCGTTTTATGTGACCATCAACCCTTCATAGCCCGAGCGCCTTGGCTGACACTGTTTGCGGCAGATTATTTCAGACTCTGGAATGCTTGGCGCGATCTGGGTTTTACGCCTTCACGCAAACCCGGAACCGGCGATTTGATGCTGGCGGTTTCAGACGCGTTGATTGCCGCGCAAACCGCTGTTATCGCCGCGCAAGATATGGGGATCGGAAGCTGTTACATTGGTGATATTATCGAAAACGCGGAACGCATTCGTGCGTTACTGCGTCTGCCGGACTATGTTTTTCCCGCGGTTCTTCTGTGTTTCGGGTACCCGCCGGAAGGTTATACACGTTCAAAGACGCTGCGTTTACAACCGGAAGAGATAATACATAAAAATACATATCAATTAAAGGATATCAGTGTTTTAGCCGGCCAAGCAGCAGAACGCGGCTTTAAGAAGTTCAACGCCGCCTTTTCACACGAGATGACCCGGTCTGTGGAAGTGTGGCTCTCCGGGTGGCGCAATTTTGACTAATACGCGACACAAACATGCGAAACGTCACCAAACTGCCAATCGACAGGGAATGGGGAGGGCACTGCGCGGCTTCTTCAGTGCGTTGGTACTGTTAGTTTTAATACCGCTATGCGTATACGCAGAGAACCGTGCCTTAATAATAACATCCGGTTTTTTTCTGTCCGCACCCGAAATTTATCCTTCCGCCGATAACAATGGCAGTACAGCCGAGTTTATTTTTGCCAACGCATATCCGCCATTCACCGATATCGTTGTCTTGTCGGACCGTGTCGCGACAAGGGAAGCGTTTTTTAAGGCTGTTCAGGACACCTTTAATAACGCAGGGCCGGATGATGTATCTTATCTATATTTAAGTACGCATGGTATGGATGAGGTAGTGCCGACGCTTCTGTTATCGGATGGCTTACGCGAATATCGACTGACAGCCTCAGACCTTGCCGAGGCATTATCAAGTGTGCCGGGAATCAAGGTAATTATCATCGATGCCTGTCATTCGGGTGCTTTTATCGGCAAAGGAGGCGGTAATCTGTCCGTCTCGCATCTTTTTACGGGTTCGGAATTTAAAATAATCACCTCGTCCGGAGCCGATGAAGACAGCTGGTATTGGCGCTACGAAAGCGAAGAGGGGCCTATAACAGCCGGCGCAGGCTATTTTTCCGATATCCTCTCCATGGGTTTGACCGCGCGAGGCGGATATGCCGCGGATTTGAACAACGACGCGGTTATTACTTTACAAGAATGTTATATGTATCTGACAGACTGCCATAGCGTATCCACCCCTCGTGTTTATCCGGAAAATGATGATTTTGTGCTGCTAACCTATTCCCCCGCAGGGCCGGATGCCTCCCTCGGTCCATTGAGCGGTATTTTATGTGGTAACGAGGCGCTAAGCGCATTCGATCCGGAAATTCTGTTTGAATATACTGTCACGCAACCCGTCACGGTAGCTTACAGGCTGGTGTACCATCTTGACGGACGGTGGGCTTTTAATCAATCGCCCCTTATCTTTGATGTTACGAGTCTGACATCTGACCCGCAAACGGCAGATCCGGGACGTAAAGTTCGTTCATTGCGGCTGAGTGCGCCGAATGACACCGCGTATGGATATGCCATGCTCCAAATTCTAACCTTATCCGGTGGCATGCTCACCACACATTTCAGCCGTGTACTGGCCGTACCGCCCACGGATGTTAACCCGGATCTGTTCATTCAAACCGCCTCTGGTTTTTGTCCCGGCGAGGGTGAAGAAATGCCCGTTATCATCTCGCATCAAATACCACTGGAATGGTCGGTGGTCATTATAGACGAGTGGGACGGGATAGCGGCGAGACTAAAGACACGTCATGTAACGAGACCGGAAGGTCTTATCCCATCCGGAAGCGCGTTTTATTGGGATGGCAGATTGACGGATCGCACACCGGCACCGGAAGGGTTTTATTGGGTTCAGGTGACTGCTTACGCGGGTGAAAAAGTTTATTATGCCCTTTCCGACGCGTTTTATTTGTCAGAAAGGTAATTTTATTGAAATATATGGTATAATAACGACGGATTGATTACCGGGAGGTTACTTCACCTATGCAGCGTTCCCCCCGCTCTTCCGCGAGCAGGCACACGCGAACGGAACCCGCAAGACCCGTTAAAAAGAAAAAACGCAGTGTTGTCGTACCACTGCTGATGTTTTCCGCGGTTTTGGCATTAATGGTGTTGGTACTACCAAAAGAACCAACGCTTACCGCAGTGGTATCGATTGCGGGAAGCGATGGTAAAGTTGTGACATACACGCGCAGCGAAGCGTATCGCCATCTGCGTATTAGTGAGATTATGCCCGTTAATAATTCCGCCGTTCCGGACGATCAAGGCCAATTTAACGACTATATAGAAATATGGAACTCCGCAGATTATCCCATCAACCTAAAGGGCGTGGGATTATCTGACAGGGGCACCCGTATTCGTTTCTTGTTTCCGAATATCACGCTGCCGGCGGATGGCAGAATCATTGTGTTCTGCTCCGGCATCAACCACTCAGAACCCGGTAACTCGCTGCACGCGCGTTTTCGTCTGTCCGCTACCGGTGAAGCAGTCTATTTGTATGATCCAAACGCCGTTTTAATTGATAAAGTTACATTTCCCATTGTAAACGCGAACACGACTTACTCCCTTATGGAGGACGGTGTTTACCGCATAACAGAATTCTACAGCCCGGGATATGCCAATACGGAAGAAGGGCATCTCTTATATCGTTCGGAAAGCCAAATTGCCGCGGGAACTCTATCTCTCAATGAAATCATGGCTAAGGCTAAGACCAATCTGCTCCCGGATGAGGATGGTGATTTAAGCGACTGGGTAGAGATAAAAAACTTTACGGACAGGCCCGTGTCGTTAAGCAACATTTTCTTAAGCAATAAGGAAAACAGACCGCTTAAATGGAAGTTCCCGGACGATGCCGTCATACCGCCAAACGGCTACTATGTGGTGTTTTGTTCCGGAAAGGACCGTACTCAAAACAGTATCGGTATCCCCCATACGAATTTCAGGGTCAGCACGGAAAATTCCGTCATACTGTTAAGCGATTCGCACGGGCGGTTGCTGGACCGCATCGTTATTGATATACTGCCGGCGGATAAATCATACGGACGAGATGAAACGGGAGAATGGCGTATTTTCGATGTTCCAACTCCGGGGCTGCCAAACAGTTCCGCCGGCGAGGCATCATCCGACAGAATGCTGCGCGCAAATAACCCCACGGGCGTTATTATCCTGGAAGCTGTCGCATCCAACAACGCCATAACCATCGTTCAAGGGCAGCCAAAGACCGATTATGTAAAGCTTTACAACGCATCCGATTCCATTGCTTATCTGGAAGGCTACGGACTGTCCGACAGCATCAACAGGCCCCGCAAATGGCAGTTCCCGTCCGGCGCCATGATCATGCCGGGCGCATACTTAACCGTATTTCTTGACGGAAAGCCCCACCTAACCGGCAGCGGATTATACCATACCAGTTTTAAACTCGCGCGGACGGGCGGCGAGGCGATATGTTTTGCGAACCCTAAAGGAATCATTCTGGATAAAATTGACCTGCCTCATATCCCAACGAATATTTCATATGGCAGGATTCCTGACCGGGGTGGTTTTTTTTATTTTAACGAACCTGCGCCGGGAGCGCCAAATAATGTACACACGGCTTTTTACGGATATGCTCCGGCGCCCGCCTTCTCGATGCGGGGCGGCTTATACTATGATACGGTTCACGTCACCATAGATGTTCCGGAAGGGACAAACGTTTATTATACCACCGACGGATCTATCCCCACTCCGGAGCATCGCCTTTATACAGGCGAAACTTTATCCATGGTATTTACCGGCGTGCTTCGAGCACGCGCGTACAACTCGCGGGACGGTTACCAGCCATCGGATGTCATCACTCAAACTTATTTCGTCAATGCCATGCATACGCTGCCTATTATATCACTTTCTATCGACCCTGATGAGCTATATAACGAGACAAACGGAATTTTCGCCGAAGGCCCGAATATAGACAGATCCAAGGGAATACCGTTTCGAAACGCGGTATACAGGACTTTTGGGAAAATACCCAGACCTTGTTACGCTGAGTATTACTCCGTAACGAATGATATGGTTTTCAGCCAGGGGTTGGAGGTATACTTATCCGGCGGAT
>Ga0123354_10002977_pt1 | contig 23036 bp, 20 predicted proteins | sample TergutLab28metaG_2_FD_97872 | JGI IMG/M metagenome (GOLD analysis project Ga0123354, IMG submission 97872) | Labiotermes labralis P4 segment gut microbial communities from Petit-Saut dam, French Guiana - Lab288 P4 | ecosystem: Host-associated > Arthropoda: Insects > Digestive system > Gut ... | reverse complement strand
GGGCGGCGGGGGGAACGGGGGGGGGGATCCGACCGGCGGGGGGACCGGGAGCGCAGGCGAGCGGGGGGGCTGGGGCGGTGAGGGGGGGGTGGGTGGGGGGGGGGGGAGTGGACATGCCTATGAGGGTTGGCGGGCATTGTAGAATTGAATGCTTAGATGCGTTCCACGCATACTGTCCATTTTCTTCAAAAAGACGTCATGTCCATGAAGCTGCTTGCCGCCCTCCTGACCGCATCGCTGCTTTCCGCCAGCGCCCTTGCCGCCGACGCGTCGGCCGCCCCCAAGCCCAATCTGGAAAAAGGCGCGGATTCCTTCAAGGCGAAGGCCTGCTTCTCCTGTCATTCCGATGACGGCAACTCCATCGTGCCGTTGCAGCCGAACCTGGCGCAGCAGCACCCGGAATACTTGTTCAAGCAGTTGCAGGAGTTCAAGAGCGGCGCGCGCCAGGACCCGACCATGAACGCCATGGTCGCCACGCTGGTCGATGAAGAGGAAATGCGCGACGTCGCCTGGTGGGTGGCCTCGCAAAAGGCCAAGCCGGGCGCCGCCACCGATCCCGCGCAAGTGATGCTGGGCGAGCGCATCTACCGCGGCGGCATCCAGGACCGCCGCATTCCGGCCTGCGCCGGCTGCCACGGGCCCAACGGCGCCGGCATCCCGGTGCAGTACCCGCGCCTGGCCGGCCAGCACGCCGAATACACGGTCAAGCAACTGGTGGCGTTCCGCGACGCCACGCGCACCAACAACCTGCAAATGACCGGCGTGGCCGCCAAGCTGAACGACCGCGAAATCAAGGCCGTGGCCGACTACATCGCCGGCCTGCGTTGAACGCGGCGCCTCGTTCCGTTTCCCCTCACACAGGCCGCGCCCGGTGCATCCGGCGTGGCCTGATCGCTTGTTGAGCATGCCTTCATCCCCCGAGGTTCAGCGCCGCGCGCGCGCCTGGCGCTCCAGCGTGGAGTTGCTGTCGTCGATGCGCTTTGCCGTGGCGCTGCTGACGGTGATCTGCATCGCCTCGGTGATCGGCACGGTGCTCAAACAGCACGAGCCGGCGGTCAACTACACCAACCAGTTCGGGCCGTTCTGGGCCGAGCTGTTCCTGGCGCTGAAGCTGAACGCGGTGTACAGCGCGTGGTGGTTCCTGCTCATCCTGGCTTTCCTGGTGACGAGCACGACGCTGTGCATCGTGCGCAATACGCCCAAGTTCCTGGCCGACATCCGCAGCTACAAGGAACACATCCGCGAGGGCAGCCTCCAGGCCTTTCACCACAAGGCCGAAGGCCGGCTGGCCGGCGCGCCCGCCGACGAGGCGCGGCGCATCGGCCAGGCGCTGGCCGGCAGTGGCTGGAAGGTGCGCCTGCAAGAGCGCGGCGCGGGCTGGATGGTGGCCGCCAAGGCCGGCACCGCCAACAAGATCGGCTACATCGCCGCCCACGGCGCGATCGTGCTGATCTGCCTGGGCGGCCTGTTCGACGGCGACTTGTTCGTGCGCGCCATGACCTGGTTCGGTGGCAAGAGCGTCTACAACGGCAGCGGCCTGGTGTCGGAGGTCCGGCCCGAGCACCGCCTGCCCGAGAACAACCCGGCCTTTCGCGGCAATCTGGTGGTGGCCGAAGGCACGGCCTCCAGCACGGCGATTCTCAGCCAGTCCGACGGCGTGCTGCTGCAGGAACTGCCGTTCGCGGTGGAGTTGAAGAAGTTCGTCGTCGAGTACTACCCCACCGGCATGCCCAAGCTGTTCGCCAGCGACATCGTGATCCACGACAAGGCGACCGGCCAGAGCGAAACCGCGCGCGTGGAGGTCAACCACCCGGCCAGCTACCAGGGCATCCAGATCTACCAGAGCAGCTTCGACGACGGCGGCTCGCGCGTGAAGCTGGCCGCCCTGCCCATGAACGGCGCGGCCAAGCCCTTCGAGGTCGAGGGCGTGATCGGCGGCAGTTCGCGCATCGCCAGCGGCGCGCAGGAGCTGACGCTGGAATACACTGGCCTGCGCGTCATCAACGTCGAGAACCTGTCGGACCGCGGGTCGGACGCGGCCCAGGCCGATTTCGGCCAGACCCTAAGCCAGCATCTGGGCGCCGCCGACAAGGGCGCCACGCGGCGCGAGCTGCGCAACGTCGGCCCCAGCATCACCTACAAGCTGCGCGACGCCGCCGGCCAGGCGCGCGAGTTCAACAACTACATGCAGCCGATCGATGCCGGCGACGGCGTGCCGGTGTTCCTGCTGGGCGTGCGCGACACGCCCGCCGAGGGGTTCCGCTACCTGCGCGTGCCCGCCGACGAGGCCGGGTCGATGCAGGGCTTCGCGCAATTGCGCGCCGCGCTGGCCGACCCGGCGCAGCGCGAGCGCGCGGTGCGCCGCTACGCGGCCAAGGCGGTGCAGGCGGGGCGGCGCCAGTTGAGCGAGCAACTGGCGCGGTCGGCGGCCCGGGTGCTGGACCTGTTTGCCGGGGCCGAGGCCGTCAACGGCTCGTCGGTGGGGGGGCTGCGCGCCGTGTCGGCCTTCATCGAAAACGCCGTGCCCGCCGCCGAGCGCGAGCGCGCCGCCGACGCGCTGCTGCGCCTGCTGAGCGGCAGCCTGTTCGAGCTGGACGCCCAGGCGCGCGAGGCCGCTGGACGCCCGCCGCTGGCCCAGGACGAGCCTGCCAAGCGTTTCATGACCCAGGCGATGCTGGCGCTGTCCGACATCGGCCTGTATTCGGCGCCGGTGACGTTCGAATTGCGGGACTTCACTCAGGTGCAGGCCAGCGTGTTCCAGGTGACGCGCTCGCCGGGCAAGAACGCGGTGTATCTGGGTTGCCTGCTGCTGGTGCTGGGCGTGTTCGCCATGCTGTTCATCCGCGAGCGCCGCGTCTGGGTGTGGCTGACCCCCGAGGACGGCGGCGCGCGGGCCGCGCTGGCGCTGTCGTCGAACCGCAAGACGCTGGACGCCGACCGCGAGTTCGAGCAGTTGCGGGGCAGGTTGCTGGGATGAAGTATTTCCCTGGCGGCGCTGGCCCCCATCTGGGGCCATGGCCTTCACACATCGCGTCGGGCGGCGGCTTGCATCCTGATGCGGCCCGCGCCGATGGCGACCCCGTCACCACCCCGGCGCTGACGCGCTACCCCTCCAAGGAGGGGAATCGTCATGCAGCGCCGGGGTGGTTGCAGCGCCAAAATTCGCATCAACATTCCAAGCTGACATCCCGACCATGAGCACCGCGCCCGCCGACACCACGCTGACGCTGAACCAGGGCTTTCTGGCCCGCCGCACCTGGGGCGACTGGCTGTTTGCCGCGCTGGTGGCGGCGGGCGCGCTGTTCGCACTGCAGCGCTATCACGCGGCGATGGACGGCTACGAGCAGGCCATCCTGGTCGCTGCCGTGCCGACGCTGGTCTGGCTCGGCTGGTTCTGGCGTCCGCTGCGCCACCTGATGCTGGCGGCGGCGGCGTTGTCTCTGCTGGCTATCGCGTCGTACCACGGCGATTTGCGGCGCGGCGACACGGTGTTCTGGCTCAAGTACCTGCTGTCCAGCCAGTCGGCCATCTTGTGGATGAGCATGGTCTTTTTCATGAGCACCGTGTTCTACTGGATCGGCATGTTCGCCCGGGGGCAGGCGGCGACGTTCGAGGGCCTCGGCAGCCGATTGGTCTGGGCCGGCGTCACGCTGGCGCTGGTCGGCACCCTGGTGCGCTGGTACGAAAGCTACCAGTTGGGGGCCGGCGTCGGCCACATCCCGGTCAGCAACCTGTACGAGGTGTTCGTGCTGTTTTGCTGGATCACGGCGCTGTTCTACCTGTACTACGAGGCGCAGTACCAGACGCGCGCGCTCGGCGCCTTCGTGATGCTGGTGGTCAGCGCGGCGGTGGGCTTCCTGCTGTGGTACACGCTGGTGCGCGAGGCGCAGGACATCCAGCCGCTGGTGCCGGCGCTGCAAAGCTGGTGGATGAAGCTGCACGTGCCGGCCAACTTCATCGGCTACGGCACCTTCGCGCTGGCGGCCATGGTGGCGTTTGCCTACCTGATCAAGCAGCAGGCGGATGAGACGCGCTGGCACCGGCTGACGCCGATCTGGCTGCTGGGCGTGGCGCTGTGCTTCGTGCCGATCGCCTTTCGCCAGCGCGCCGTGGGCGAGGCGGGGGGCAGCTACTGGCTGGGCTACGCCGTCGTGGCGGCGCTGATCGTCGGCGGCATTTTGCTGGGGCGGCGGCGCATCGCCGAGCGGCTGCCCGGCCTGGAGGTGCTGGACGACGTGATGTACAAGGCCATCGCGGTGGGCTTTGCGTTCTTCACCATCGCCACCGTGCTGGGCGCGCTGTGGGCCGCCGATGCCTGGGGCGGCTACTGGAGCTGGGACCCGAAGGAGACCTGGGCCCTGATCGTCTGGCTGAACTACGCCGCCTGGCTGCACATGCGGCTGATGAAGGGGCTGCGCGGCGCCGTGGCGTCCTGGTGGGCGCTGGCCGGACTGGCGATCACGACGTTTGCCTTCATCGGCGTGAACATGTTCCTGACCGGCCTGCACAGCTACGGCGATTTGTGAGCCGGAACAGGCTCGCATCGCCGGCGCCGGTCAGGCCGCTGCCGTGAACCCCTGCTGGCAGCCCAGCCAGCCTTCGCGGCCGGGAAACGACGCCGCTTCGATGCGCCCCGCTGGCAAGGCTGTCAGGTCGGCGGGCAGCAGCTCGCCGAGCGGGCAGAACTCGAAGCCCGCCGCCGCCGCGCGCTCCAGCAACTGCTCGAAAGCCGCCGCCTGCGCGATGCCTTCGACCTCGGCGTGGATGGTGTAGACCGGCACGACGCCATTGCCCGCCTGGCGCGCCAGCGCGGCCAGCAGCCAGTCGTTGAACTGCGCCGCCGTGCCGACGCCCGGCAGCACGCCGACGGCCTCGTCGTAGGTGGGCAGCGTGACCGGAATCTGCGGCGTGCCCAGGCTTTCGCCAAACAGCGGACGGAACGGCGCATGGCCCCGGCAATCGCTGTTGTAGCGCAAGCGGAACACTTCCTTGCAGGCGGCGATGCGCGCGTCGGCGCGCCAGCCGGGCGCGGCGCAGCAATCGACCGGGCGGCCGATGACGCTGGCCAGCGTGTTCATGCCGCGGCGGACTTCCGCCTCGATGCGCGCCGCCGGCCAGTGCTGGACGCGCGCCTGCCAGGCGTGGTGATCCCAGGCGTGCAGGCCGATTTCATGGCCCAGCGCGGGATCGGCGGCGGCGCGCAGCATGCTGGCGCAGCGCCGGCCGATGTGCCGGCCCGGCCAGGCGGTGCCGGCCAGCAGGATGTCCCAGCCGTAGAGCGAGGCGGCGTTGGAGCGCAGCATCTTCCACAGAAAACGCGGCTTGACCAGCCGCCACAGGTGGCGGCCCATGTTGTCGGGGCCGACGCTGAAGAAAAAGCTCGCCCGCACGCCATGGCGCCGCAGTGCTTCGAGCAGGCGCGGCACGCCCACGCGGGTGCCGCGCAGGGTATCGACGTCGATCCGCAGTCCGACTTTCGTCATCGAGCGGAGTGGCTTTGCTGCGCTTGCTGCCCTTCCTGCTCCCAGGTGCGCAAAAAGAAGTCCAGCGTGTCGGCCACGGTCTGCCGCAGCTCGATACCCGGCTGCCAGTTGAGCAGCTGCTTGGCGTTCTTGATGCTGGGCCGGCGGAAGGCCACGTCCTGGTAGCCCTTGCCGTAGTACAGGCCGCTTTCCACCATCTTGAAGCCGGCGAACGGCGGGAATTGCTCGCGCAGGGGGTGCGCCTCGAAGCATTGCAGCAACTGCTCGGCCAGTTCCCGGATACTGGCCTCGTTGTCGGGGTTGCCGATGTTGATGATCTGCCCGTCGCACTTGCCGTCGCGGTTTTCGATGATGCGAAACAGCGCCTCGATGCCGTCCTGGATGTCGGTAAAGCAGCGTTTCTGCGCGCCGCCGTCGACCAGCTGGATCGGCGAGCCTTCCACCAGGTTCAGGATCAGTTGCGTGATGGCGCGCGAGCTGCCGATGCGCGCCGCGTCCAGGCTGTCCAGGCGCGGCCCCATCCAGTTGAACGGACGGAACAGCGTGAATTTCAGCCCTTCCTTGGCGCCGTAGGCCCAGATCACGCGGTCCAGCAACTGCTTGGACACCGAGTAGATCCAGCGCTGCCGGTTGATCGGGCCGACGATCAGGCGCGAGCTGTCCTCGTCGAATTCGGCATCGTCGCACATGCCGTACACCTCGGAGGTGGAGGGGAAGACGATGCGCTTCTTGTACTTGACGCAGTCGCGCACGATGCGCAGGTTTTCCTCGAAGTCGAGCTCGAACACGCGCAGCGGGTTGCGGGTGTATTCGATCGGTGTCGCAATCGCCACCAGCGGCAGCACCACGTCGCATTTCTTGATGTGGTACTCAATCCATTCCGAATGGATGCTGATGTCGCCCTCGACGAAATGGAAATTCGGGTTGTCGAGGAAACGGCCAATCGCGTCCGAGCCGATGTCCAGCCCGTACACCTCGTAATCCTCGCGCAGCAGCCGTTCGGTCAGGTGGTTGCCGATGAAGCCGTTGACGCCGAGGATCAGCACCCGCGTGCGCCGCGGCTTCTTGAGCGGCGCATCGCCCAGGCGGGCCAGATCGACCAGGCCCAGCTCATCGGCCAGCCGCTCGCCTTGCACGTACAGGCCGCCTTCGGTCTGCCCGCTCAGGATTTCCAGCACGCCTTCGCCGCACGCCACCCGCAGGGGCCGCGTGGACAGCACCGTGCCCGGGGGGCGACGGTGGCCGGAAGCCAGCACCCGGGAGCGCCAGACGATGAATTTCTTGCCGCCGACGGACGAAAACGCGCCCGGATACGGCTCGGTGACGGCGCGCACCAGGTTGTGGATGCGCTGCGCCGGCTGCTGCCAGTCGATCCGGCCGTCTTCCGGACGGCGGCGGCCCACGACAGTGGCCTGCGCTGGGTCCTGCGGCGTCAGCGCGATCTTGCCGCTCTTGATGCGCGGCAGCACGTCGGCCAGCAGCAGCGCCGACTCGGCGTTCAGCTTGTCGTGTAGGGTCAGCGCCGTGTCCTCGTCGCCGATCGCCACCCGGCGTTGCCCGGCGATGTCGCCGGCATCGGCGTGCGACGTCATGCGGTGCAGCGTGACGCCGGTTTCGGTCTCGCCGTTGACCAGCACCCAGTTGATCGGCGCGCGGCCCCGGTAGCGCGGCAGCAGCGAGCCGTGCAGGTTGTACGCCCCCTGCGGCGCCAGGTTCAGAATGTCCTCGCCCAGCAGGTTGCGGTAATAAAAGGAAAAGATGACGTCCGGCGCCAGCGCGCGGATGCGCTCGACCCACAGCGGGTGATTGACATCCTCCGGCGCGAACACCGGCAGCCCCAGATCGGCGCCGAGCCGCGCCACCGAGCCGAAAAAGCGGTTTTCTTCCGGGTTGTCGACGTGCGTAAAGATCGCCTGCACCGCATAACCCGCGTCCAGCAGCGCCTTGATGCCGGTGCAGCCGATATTGTGATACGCAAAAACTACCGCTTTCATGCCTTACCTTTCGGTGATTTTTTTGAAAAACGCCGCATGCCGACCGTCTTCTGGATGAAGTACCTGGGACGGGCGCGCACGTCGATATAAATACGGCCGATGTATTCGCCCAGCAGCCCCATGCCGATGAATTGCGCGCCGATGAAGATGAACAGCAGCGCAAACAGCATGAACACGCCGTCGGCGCCCCAATGGGAGCCGAAAATCAGGCGCATGACGACCAGGAACAGCGCAATCAGGACGCCGCCGACCGCCACCGCGCTGCCGAAAATGCTGAGAATGCGCAGCGGCGTGGTGGTCAGGCAGGTCACCAGGTCATACATCAGGTTGACCAGGCGCAGGAAACTGTATTTCGAAGTACCGAATTCGCGCTCGTTGTGCTGCACCGGAATATCCGTCACCCGGTGCGCGAACATGTTGGCCAGGATCGGAATGAAGGTGCTGCGCTCGTGGCAGCACAGCATCGCCTCAATGACCGGGCGGCGGTAGGCGCGCAGCATGCAGCCGTAGTCGCCCATGGTCTTGCCGGTGGCCTTCTTGATCATCAGGTTGATCAGCTTGGAGGCCGATTTGCGAAACACGGAATCCTGGCGGTTGACGCGGATCGTGCCGACCACGTCGTTGCCCTCCTCAGCCACGGCGACCAGACGCGGAATTTCCTCTGGCGGGTTTTGCAGATCGGCGTCGAGCGTGACCACCAGATCGCCACGCGCCTTCTTGAAGCCGGCCATGATCGCCGAGTGCTGGCCGTAATTGCGGTTCAGCAGCACCGCCAGCACGCGGCTGTCGGGCGCTTCGGCGGCGGCAGTGATGAGCGCTGCCGACGTATCGCGGCTGCCGTCGTCGACGAGGATGATTTCGTACTCGCGCCCCAGTTGCTGGCACGCCGCCGTGGTGCGCTCGATCAGCGCCGGCAGGCTTTCCTCCTCGTTGTACACGGGGATCACGATGGAAACGGTTTCGATGCGGTCGTCCTCAAGCATGGTGGCGTTCCAGAAGGCCGGTCATGACGGCGCCGGCGCGATCGACATCGCTCAGTTGCATGGCAGGGAAAAGCGAGAGGGGATCGATGCGCGCCGAGTTCGATTCGCCGTGTGGTGAACTCAACTGCGGATCAGGTGCGTGGTAATGTGTTTGCATGTGCGCTGCACGGGAGTGCAGGTCGGTTTCATTGTCGCGCGCCTTCAGGCGTTCGGGGGCCGCGCACGCCATGAACCCAGGTCGGGCGCGCGCAGGCGGCTGACTTGGCCGCCCCAACGGCGAAAACGGAAGATTGGGCAACAGTTCCAGGCAACGCTTGGCCAGTTTGACGCGACGCGCGCCGGGCGTAAACCGCACCCAGGCCAGCGCCGCGCGTAGCTCCGACAGGGTGTGATTGTAGCCCGGCGGCACCGCCGCGATGGGCTTGGCGCGCCGCGCGATGGGGCAGGGTGGGTCCGGTCGGGCGCCATCTGGTTTCAATCTGACGCTTCCTCGCGTGGTGCCGGCGCCGCGTGGATTAGGTGGACCCCGACCAGAATCAATGCTATGCCCGAAATTTTTGCCAGCGTCAGGGTTTCGCTGAACCACGGCAGGGTCACTGCCGCCAGGCAGACCAGGGCGTAACTGAGGCTGAGCAGCGAATAAGCGTGATGGAGCGGGAGAAAATGCAGGACGCCCATCCAGCACGCCAGGGAGAGCGCGTAGCAAACCACGCCGGCGGCGACGCAAAACAGGGGCGCCGGGTGGGCTTGCAAGGTAGCCAGCACGCCGGGCATTTCCGCCAGCGCCAGCGGCGGCAATTGTCCCATGCCCCATTTCATCAGCAACTGGGCGACACTGACCAGCACGATGCTGGCGCTGGCCCAGAGGTAGCCCTGGTACTGCGGGCGGCTGGTTTCCCGGCTCACCATCCCGCTCCCAGCAGCACCACGCCCAGCATGATGCAGCCGATGCCCAGCCAGTGCCCGCGGCCGATGCTTTCATGAAAAAACTGGCGCGCGGCCAGCGCCATCAGCACGAAGTTGAGGCTGAGCATGGGGTAGGCGATGCTCAGGGGCAGCACGCGCAGCACCCACAGCCAGAGCAGCAGCGCCAGGCCCATCGCGGCCATGCCGGCCAGCAGCCAGCCCAGCGCCTGTTTCAGCCGCGCCGGCGGGGGCGGCGCGCACCGCCAGCATTCGACCGCCTGCTTCTGGCACAACTGGCCGCAGCAGGTCAGCGCGCACACCAGGAGGACGAGCAGAAAATTCACGGTTGCCGCCGGTAGTAGAGAAAAACCAGCCGCCCGTCGGCCGCGTCGTTTTTCGGCAAACTGATGAAATCCGGCTTCGGCAATTGTTCCGGTTCGTTGTCGAGCAGCAGCAACGAAACGTCGCCTTGCTGGCGCGCGCGCTCCAGCCAGCCGGCGAAGTCCTCTTTCGTGACCCATCGGTTCGCGCTGTCGGGGTATTCGAGCCCGTATTTGAGTTCGCCGCGCCGGTCGAACACGGTGATGTCGCTGCGTTTGAGTTCCCAGGCCAGTCCGAGCGCGACGCCGACGTTGTCGCTCAGGATATAGCGACTGGCGGCAAGCTGGGGACGGAGCTCCTCAATGGCGTATTGCGGCTGCTTGACCGCCATCACCCGCTGCGGAACCACCTGGCCGATCAGCAGCCCCAGCAGCAGCGGGCACAAGGCCGCGAGCCACCAGCGCCGGGCGCAGTGCCGGAGCGTCCACAGGCCGATCGCGCTCCAGGCGGCGAAGCTGGCCAGCGCCAGCGCGATCTTCAATTCGTCGCCGGCCTGGTAGACCGGGTCGCCCAGGCCCATGAACACCGCCGCGATCGCCAGCATGGCGATCAGGCCGGTGGCAAGATTGACCCAGCCGTTGGCGCGCAAGGCCCGCAAGCGGCCGGCGTTGACCATCTCGACGGCGGTGTCGGCGATGAGCAGCGCCAGCGGCGCGAAGCAGGGCAGGATATAGGTCGGCAACTTGCCTTTGGCGAGGCTGAAGAACAGAAACGGCATCACCGCCCAGCACAGCAAGTAAAAACGTTCGGGGCGTTGCGCGCGGCTGCTCCAGCCGCGCGCCAGCGCGGACGGCACCAGGCCGAGCCAGGGGAGCGCGCCGAGGGCCAGAACGGGCAGGAAAAACCAGAATGGCCGAGCGTGCTGCGCTTCGCTGCCGGCCAGGCGCTGGATGTGCTCAATCCAGAAAAAATAATGCCAATAATCCGGTTCGCGCCCATGGACGGCCAGCGCCCACGGCGCGCTGATCGCGGCGGCGGCGACCACGGCGATCAGGCCATAGCCGGCGAGCTCCTTGCTGGCGCTCTGGCAGCCGCGCCGCCAGCCGCTGGCTTGCGCGTGTTTCCAGAACGCATAGGGCAGCAGGGCGATCACCGGCAGCGCCAGCGCCAGAAAACCCTTGGTCAGCAGCCCCATCCCGCAGGTCGCTCCGAGCAGCGCCCAGGCGATGAGTTTGCCGCCCCGCGTCGTGGCGTGCTCCGCGCCGTGAAAGCAGAGCATCGCAGCGGTCAGCCACAGGGCCAGCATGGCGTCCAGGGCGGCGTAGGTGCCGATTCCGTGGACGATGAAACATGAAAGATAGATCGCGCTCGCCAGCAACGCCTTCGAGCGGTCGCGCCACAGGCGCAACGCCAGCCAGAACACCAGCAGCGCCGACAGCGCGGTGCACAGCAGGGAGCCGAAACGGACGGCGAAATTGCTGGTGCCGAACAGCCATTGGCCGAGGTTGTTGATCCAGTAGCCGGCCACGGGTTTTTCAAAATACCGCAGTCCCAGCAGGCGCGGCACGACCCAGTCGCCGCTGGTCAGCATCTCGCGGCTCAGTTCGGCGTAGCGCGTCTCGTCGGGCTGCCACAACAGGCCGCTGTTGAGCGGTGCCAGATAGAACACGGCGAAAAAGAGCAACAGCATCCAGCCCTTGAGCGCCATCGGTGGCCGCGTTCCGGAGCGTGGTCGAATGGTCTCGGACATGTGAGGCAAATTCTTTTCAGGAAGGCTTGAAGAGTTCTCGCTTCAAATTCAAGGGGGCCATGGGCACCTGGCGCCTGGATCCCGGCGCCTTCAGCCATGGCGGCGCGTTCAGTCGGGCAGCAGTTCGTTGCGGAAAATGTCCGCTGCCGTCTCGCGCCGGCGGATCAGTTGCGCCTGGCGGCCCGACACCAGCACCTCGGCGGCGTGCGGGCGGGTGTTGTAGTTGCTGGCCATGGACATGCAGTACGCCCCCGCCGACAGCACCGCCAGATGGTCGCCCGGCGCCACCGCCAGGGCGCGCTCGCGGCCCAGCCAATCGCCGCTTTCGCACACCGGGCCCACCACGTCGTAGACCGTGGTGGGCGCCTGCGGCGCGGCGGCGCGCACCGGCTCGATGCGGTGGAACGCCTGGTACAGCGCCGGGCGCGGCAGGTCGGTCATGGCGGCGTCGACGATGCAGAAGTTCTTCTGCTCGCCGGGCTTGAGGTACAGCACCTCGGTTAGGCAGACGCCGGCGTTGCCCACCAGCGAGCGGCCCGGCTCGATCATCAGCGGGCGCTGGCCGAAGTCGCGCGCGTCCAGCCGCGCCAGCAGCCGCGCCCACAGCGCATCGGCGGCGGGCGGAGTATCGCCGTTGTAGTCGATGCCCAGGCCGCCGCCGAAGTCGATGTGGCCGATCGGGGTGCCGTCGGACTCGATGGTGGCGATCAGGTCGAGCACGCGCTCCAGCGCCTCCAGATACGGCTCGGCGGAGGTGATCTGCGAGCCGATGTGGCAGTCGATGCCCGCCACCCGCAGGCCGGGCAGGCTGGCGGCGCGGCGGTAGGCTGGCAGCGCCAGCTCGTGCGCGATGCCGAACTTGTTGCCCTTCAGCCCGGTGGAGATGTAGGGGTGGGTCTGGGCGTCCACATCCGGGTTGACGCGGATGCTGACCGGCGCGGTCAGGCCACAGGCTTGCGCCACCTCGCTGAGCACGTCCAGTTCGGCACAGCTCTCGACGTTGAAGCAGCCGATGCCCGCTTCGAGCGCGCGCCGCATTTCCTGGCGCGTCTTGCCGATGCCCGAGAAGATGATTTTTGATGGCGCCGCGCCCACGGCCAGCGCGCGTTCCAGCTCGCCGCCCGAGACGATGTCGAAGCCGCAGCCGGCCTCGGCCAGCAGCTTCAGGATGGCCAGCGACGAGTTGGCCTTCATGGCGTAGCAGATCAGCGCCTCGCGTCCGGCCAGGCCGCGCTGGTAGGCCGCCAGCGCCCGCAGGATGGCGGCGCGGGAGTAGACGAACAGCGGCGTGCCGTGCTGGCGCGCCAGCTCGGACAGGGCCACGTCCTCGATCATCAACTGGCCGTCGAGATGGGACAGCGCGCCGGGCAGGGGTGCCGCCGGGCTGGGGGCAGGCAAGGTCATTTGATTTCGGGCAGGTCGGGCGGCGGCGGGGCGGGGGTGGCGGGCGCCGACGCGGCGGAGGCCGGCGCATGGGCGCTGCCGAACACCGTTTGCGGCAAGGTGGCACGCTGCTGCGAGGCGGGGGTGTGGGGCAGGAACAAAGGCCCTTTTTGCCCGCAGGCCGCCAGGGTGACGAGCCCGGCGAGCGCCAAGCTCGTGGCTAGAATGATTCGCAACGGCATGGATGATGATTGTAAGAGCCTGTTCAGTGCCTTTTCGCCGCCGCGTTGGGCCGCAATCGGGATGAGTTGGTGGCCAAGGCGCGCCGCACGGGCTGTCTGTCCGTGCAAGCGGCTTGGGCGCTAAATCGCCCGATTTCGGCCCAACCCGAAGGGCCGCCACCTTTTCGGGCGGTGTGCGGCGTTGCGGCGCTTGCCTATAGATGTACTATGGGCGGCGCGCCGCGCCTTGCACCCCATCCCGAAAAGGTGTCTGCGCGACGGCGAAAAGACACTGAACAAACTCTAATGACCGACCTTGAGTACATGGACCGCGCGGAAGCCTTGTTGCGCCACATCGAAGCGCAGTGCGACCGCCTGAACGAGAGCACCGACGCCGACATCGACAACCAGCGCGTCGGGGGCATGGTGACGCTGGCGTTTGCCGACCGCAGCCAGATCGTCATCAACCTGCAACCGCCGCTGCACGAGGTGTGGCTGGCCGCGCGCTCGGGCGGCTACCACTACCGGCTGGCCGACGGCGTTTGGCGCGACACCAAGTCGGGCGAGGATTTTTTCCAGCAGTTGTCGCGCAGCGCCACCGAACATGCGGGGATGGCGCTGCGCTTTGCGCCCCTTAGTTCCTGAACATGTCGAGGATGCGGCTGCGCTCGCTCGCCGGCGGGGCCCCGAGGCCGCCATCCGGCGCGGGGCCGATGGGGTTGGGCGGCGGCAGGCCGGCGCCGCCCAGGTTGGTGACGCCCTCGCCGTGGGCGTATTCCTGGTAGTACCAGTCGTCGCCGACGCGCGTGACGCCGGCCGGCGGCGTGGCTTCTGAAACCGGCACGCCCTTGAGCGCGGTCTGCATGAAGTTGATCCAGATCGGCAGGCTCAGGCCGCCGCCGGTTTCGCGCGCGCCCAGGTTGTGCGGCGTGTCGTAGCCCATCCACACCACGGCGGTCAGCGAGGCCTGCTGGTAGCCGGAGAACCAGGCATCCATGGAGTCGTTGGTGGTGCCGGTCTTGCCGGCGATGTCGGGCCGCTTGAGCGTGGCCTGCGCCCGGGCGGCGGTGCCGCTGCGGGCCACTTCCTGCAACATGGTGTTCATGATGAAGGCGTTGCGCGCGTCGATGGCGCGGTTGGCGGGCGTCAGGCCGGGCGGCTGGCTTTCGACCAGGATCTTGCCGGACTGGTCGGTGACGCGCGTGACCAGGAACGGGTCGATGCGGTAGCCGCCGTTGGCAAACGTCGAATAGCCCACCGCCAGCTGCATCGGGGTGACCGAGCCGGCGCCCAGCGCCATGGTGAGGTAAGGCGGGTGCTTGTCGGCGTCGAAGCCGAAGCGCGTGATCCAGCTCTGGGCGTATTGCGGGGTGATGGACTCCAGGATGCGGATCGAGATGATGTTGCGCGAGCGGGCCAGGCCGCGCTTCATCGTCATCGGGCCTTCGAAGCCGCCTTCGTAGTTCTTGGGCTCCCAGGGCTGGCCGCCGGTGACGCTGCTGTCGAAGAACAGCGGCGCGTCGTTGATCATGGTGCTGGGCGAGAAGCCCTTTTCCAGCGCTGCCGAATAGATGAAGGGCTTGAAGTTGGAGCCCGGCTGCCGCCACGCCTGGGTGACGTGGTTGAACTTGTTCTTGTTGAAGTCGAAGCCGCCCACCAGCGCCTTGATGGCGCCGTTGCGCGGATCGAGCGCGACCAGCGCGCCTTCGACCTCCGGCAACTGCGCGCTTTCCCAACCGCCGCCCGCGGCCTTGACCACGCGGATGACCGCGCCCGGGCGGACCTTGATGGCCGGCGCCGCCTTGGGCGAGAGGCCGGACTGGATGGCCTTCAGGCCGTCGCCGGAAATTTCGATCGTCTCGCCACCCTGGCGCTCGGCCACCACCTTGCGCGGGTTGGCGTCGAGCACGACCACGGGCAGCATGTCGCCGATGTCGGGGCGGTCGGCCAGCGCGTCGTCGACGGCTTCGTCGCGCTCCTTGGGATTGGACGGCAGGTCGACGAATTTCTCCGGGCCGCGGAACATCTGGCGGCGCTCGTAGTCCAGGATGCCGCGGTGCAGGGCGTTGCGGGCCGCGATCTGGTCCTCGGCATTGATCGTGGTGTAGACGTTCAGGCCGCGGACGTAGGTCTGCTCGCCATACTGCGCGAACATCATCTGGCGCACCATTTCGGCCACGTACTCGGCGTGGACCTGGGTCGATTCGTTGACCGGCCGGATGCGCAACTCCTGCTGCTTGGCGGCGGCGGCCTGCTCGGCGTTGATGAAGCCGTTGTCCTGCATGCGGTCGATGATGTACAGCTGCCGGGCGCGGGCGCGCTTGAAGTTGGCGATCGGGTTGGCCGACGACGGGAACTTGGGAATGCCCGCCAGCATGGCCGCCTCGGCGATGGTCAGATCCTTCAGGTGCTTGCCGAAGTAGATTTCAGAGGCCGCCGCGAAGCCGTAGGCCCGGTTGCCCAGGAAGATCTGGTTCATGTAGATCTCCAGGATCTGGTCCTTGGTCAGCTGGTGCTCCAGCTTGAAGGTGAGCAGCACCTCGTAGATCTTGCGGGTGTAGGTCTTTTCCGAGGACAGGTAGACGTTGCGCGCCACCTGCATGGTGATGGTGGAGGCGCCCTGGCTCTTTTCGCGCCCCAGGTTGGCCAGGGCCGCGCGCGCCACGCCGAGGTAGTCGATGCCGCCGTGCTCGTAAAAGCGCGCGTCCTCGGTGGCCAGCACGGCGTCTTTCATCACCTTCGGGATGTCGGCGATCGGCGTCAGGTTGCGGCGCTCCTCGCCGAATTCCCCGATCAGGGTGCCCTCCGAGGTGAACACTCGCAGCGGCAGCTTGGGCCGGTAGTTGGACAGGTCCGACACGTCCGGCAGGTTCGGGTAGGCGATCGCCAGCGCCATCAGGGCGGCCAGGGCGACGCACAGCAGCAGCGCCAGCACGGTGCCGCCCAGCCACGCCAGTGCCTTGGCCAGCCACCGCAGCCAGTGCGGACCGCTGGCGCGCGGACGCTTTTTCCCGGAGGCCGGCGATTTTTCAGTGGGCATATCTCGGCAATCAATAGTTAGTAATTACAATCATCAAGTCACTTGGGTGACATGTTAATGCTTACTGCGGCATGCTGAGCTTGTGTCAGCGAGCGTTAGTTTTTGACAACGCGTACCACGAAAGTGATGAGTTTTTTTCTTTGCCTGACAGGGATTTTCTTGTTAATATCTAAATGAAACATAAAGTAACAGGATACTGTCTTGAACATTGGATCGTTGTTCCGCCGTCAAACACCGCCCATGCTGGGGCTGGACATCAGCTCGTCCAGCGTCAAGCTGGTGCAGTTGGGGCAGGATCGCGCGGGCCAATTCACCCTGGAGCGTGGTGGCATTGAGCCGTTCGAGCGCGGCTGGGTCGGCGACGGCAACATCGAGAAGTTCGACGAGGTGGTGGGCGCCACGCGGCGGTTGATCAGCAGATGCGGCAGCAAAACCAAGGACGTGACCATGGCCTTGCCCACGTCCGTCGTCATCAGCAAAAAGATCATTCTACCCGAGGGCCTCAGCGAGCGGGAGATGGAAGTCCAGGTCGAATCGGAGGCCAACCAGTACATCCCGTTTTCGCTCGATGAAGTGAGTCTCGATTTTTGCGTCATCGGGCCCAGCGCCGTGTCGGCGGGCGACGTCGAGGTGATGATCGCGGCCTCGCGCAAGGAAAAGGTCGAGGACCGGCAGGGCTTGGCCGAAGCCGTCGGACTGCGCCTGGTGGCCGTGGACGTGGAGTCCTATGCGTCGCGGCTGGCCGCCGAGCGCGTGATCAAGCGGCTGCCGGGCGGCGGCGTCGACGCGGTGGTGGCCCTGTTCGAGATCGGCGCGGCGACTTCCGCCATGCAGGTGCTGCGCAACGGGGAACTGGTGTACGAGCGGGATCAGGTTTTCGGCGGCGCCCAGCTGACGCAAATGCTGGTGCGCCAGTACGGTTTCACGCTGGAAGAGGCCGAAACCAAAAAGTGCGCTGGCGAATTGCCCGAGGATTATGGGATGGCGGTGCGGCAACCTTTCGTCGAATCGCTGGCGCAGGAGCTGGAGCGCGCGCTCAAGTTCTTTTTCACCAGCACGCCGCACAACCGGGTGGATTACGTCTTTCTGGCGGGGGGGGCGGCCAACGTGGCGGGCCTGGCCGAGGCAGTGACCCGGCATACGTCGTTTCCCTGCCAGGTGGTCAACCCGTTCGACGGCATGGACATCGGGCCGGGCGTGCGTGAAAACAAAGTGCTGCGCGCCGCCCCGTCCTATCTGACGGCCTGCGGCCTGGCGATGCGGAGGTTTCTGCGGTGATTTTGATCAATCTTCTCCCGCACCGCGAAATGGCGCGTCAGCAGGCGCGCCGGGCATTCAACGTGTCGCTGGTGATGGCGGTGGTGCTGGGCGCGCTCATCGCCGGCGTGATTTATCTCTGGTACGAATGGGGTATTTCGGATCAACGCGGCCGCAATGCCTATCTGAGCACCGAGATCAAGAAACTGGACGACGAGATCAAGGAAGTCGCCACCTTGCAGCAGGAAATCGCCGCGCTCAAGGCGCGCCAGGAAGCCGTGGAAAACCTGCAAGCCGACCGCAACATGCCGGTGCACTTGATGAACGAGGCGGTGCGACAGCTTCCCGACGGGGTCTATCTCAAGAGCATCAAGCAGGAAAATCGAAACGTCCTGATCAAGGGCCTGGCCCAGTCCAACGAGCGGGTGTCGGAGTTGCTGCGCAATCTGTCGCGCAACAGCGAATGGGTGACCAAGCCGGAACTCATCGAGATCATCGCTGCCAACGTGACCCTGGGGGCCAAGGAGCAGCGGCGCGTGAACGACTTCACCATCCGAGTGCAGTTGCAGCGCGCCAGCGATGTGGCGGCCTCGGCCCAGGCGGCCAGCGCGGCGCCTGGCGCCGCCGTCAAAGGTGCTTGACCCAACGGGCGTAAGAGTTGATATGACAGCGAAAGCAAAGTCTTTGGCCAGCGTTGACGTGGCCGCCGCGTGGCGCAATTTGGGGGCGCAATTTCGCGGCCTCGATACCCGCGATCCGGCGTCCTGGCCCGATATTCCGAAATATGCCCTTCTGTTGCTGGTGACGGTCCTGATGGTGGGGCTGCTCTGGTTTGTTTGGCTGAACAATCTGGAGGACGAGCTGAACGCCGAATCCGCCCGGGAGACGACGCTGCGCGCGGACTACCAGGGCAAGGTCCAGCGCGCGGTCAGTCTGGCGGCGCTCAAGCAGCAGCGCGAGCAGGTGCAGCAGTACGTCATCATGCTGGAAAAGCAACTGCCCAGCAAGGCGGAAATGGACGCGCTGCTGTCCGACATCAACCAGGCCGGGCTGGGGCGCAGCCTTCAGTTCGACTTGTTCCGGCCCGGGCAAATCGTGCTCCGGGATTATTACGCCGAGTTGCCGATCGCCCTGAAAGTGTCAGGGCGCTTTCATGACATCGGCGCTTTCACGGCCGACATTGCCAATCTGTCGCGCATCGTCACCCTGAACAATATTGCCGTGTCGCAGTTGGCCAACAGCAAGGACAAATCGGATGTGCTGGTCATGGAAGCCACGGCCAAGACCTTCCGTTATCTGGATCCCGATGAAATCGCTGCCCAGCGGGCCGCGGCCGAGAAAACCAAGACCGGGAGCCGGAAATGATGCGTGACGGGCTCAAATGGCTGCCGTGGCCGCTGCTGGCCGTGCTGCTGGCGGGCTGCGGCGCCGGCGAGGACGATCTTCACCAATGGGCGGTCGACCAGCGGCGGCAAGCCGTGCCGCGCGTCACGCCGGTCAGCGAACCCAAGCGCTATGTGCCTTTGCCGTATACCGAAAGCGACGCGGCGGATCCGTTCGGTCCGGAGCGCCTGACCCGGTTCCTGCAACGCGATGCCTCCGGGCAGGGCGAGGCCCTGATTGCGGGCGAGCGTCACCGCCGCAAGGAGCCACTGGAGGACTTCCCCCTGGACACCATGGTCATGGTGGGGAGCTTGCGGCATGGCGGCCAGCGGGTTGCGCTGCTGAAGGTCGACAAGCTTTTGTACCAGGTGCGGGCAGGCAATCACCTGGGTCAGAACTACGGGATGGTGACGCAGGTGTCGGAAAACGACGTCACGTTGCGGGAGATCGTGCAGGATGCGGCGGGCGAATGGGTCGAGCGCATGACCAGCTTGCAGCTCCAGGAGAATACGAAATGAAAAAACAGTTTGAGCTTTGGGGTGGGGTGCTGCGCAGTGCGCTGATTGGCTGGGCGGCCTGGGGCGTGGCGGTGGGCGCGCAGGCGCAGGTGATCGAAGCCGTCACGGGCTCGATCCAGGGTGGCTCGGAGATCGTTCGCATCGATCTGAGCGAGCCGCTAGGCGCGGCACCGGCGGGATTCGTGGTCCAGTCGCCGGCCCGGATCGCGCTCGATTTTCCGGGCGTCAAAAGCGGCGTGCCGCAAGGCCCGATCGAACTGGGCAAGGGCAATTTGCGCCTGGCCAATGTGATCCAGGCCGGGGATCGCACGCGCGTGGTGCTCAGCCTGAACCAGCCGACCACCTACCAGACCCAAGTGCAGGGGCGGTCCGCGTTCGTTTCGCTGAACCCGGTGGCGGCGGCCGCGGCAGCGGCGCCAACGCGTCAGATGTTCGCCGAAAGCCGCGCCAACGCCACGCTGCCGCTGCGCGACATCGACTTTCGCCGTGGCGCCGAGAGCGCCGGCCGCGTGATCGTCGATCTGGCCAACAACCAGGTCGGCGTCGACATCCGGCAGCAGGGCGCGCAGAACCTGGTGGTCGAGTTCTTGCGCACCAACCTGCCCGAAGGGCTGCGCCGGCGGCTGGATGTGGCCGACTTTGGCACGCCGGTGCAGACCATCACCACGGTCCAGTCGGGCGACCGGGTGCGGATGGTCATCGAATCCAGGGGCCTGTGGGAACACAGCGCCTACCAGAGCGACAACCAGCTGGTGATCGAAGTGCGTCCGCAGAAGGTCAACCCGGACAAGCTGACGCAGGGGCCGGGTTATCAGGGTGAGCGGCTGTCGCTGAATTTCCAGAACATCGACATCCGCTCGCTGCTGCAGGTCATTGCCGATTTCACCAATTTCAACATCGTCACCTCCGACAGCGTGCAGGGCAGCCTGACGCTGCGGCTCAAGGACGTGCCGTGGGACCAGGCGCTGGACATCATCCTCCAGGCCAAGAACCTCGGCATGAAGCGCAACGGCAACGTGCTGCAAATCGCGCCCAAGGAAGAAATGGCGGCCAAGGAAAAGGCCAACCTGGAAGCGTTGCAGGCGATCAACAACCTCGAGCCCCTGCGCACCGAGTCGTTCCAGCTCAACTACACCAAGGCGCCGGACATCGCGGCGCAATTGAGGCAAAACGGCAGCTCGGGCGGTGGCTCGGGGAGCACGGGTTCCTCCCTCCTGAGCGCCAGGGGATCGGTGATTGCCGAACCGAGAACCAACCAGCTGTTCATCTCCGACATTCCCTCCCGGCTGGAGCAGATCCGGGAAATGATCGTCAAGCTGGATGTGCCGGTGCGCCAGGTGCTGATCGAGGCGCGCATCGTCGAGGCGTCGGACACCTTTGGCAAATCCCTGGGGGTCAAGCTGGGCGGCGGCGATCTGCGCGGCATCAAGGGCGGCGATGCGGGCTACTCGGTGGGCAATGGCAACCGCTTGGCCTTCGGCGGCAATTACGATGCCGTCGGCGCCACGAACGGCTCACTGCCTGCAGCCGGCATGAACTCCGCGAACTCGCAGTTCATCAACTTGCCGGCCATGGGCATCAATGGGGTGGCGCCGGCCAATTTCGCGCTGTCCTTGTTCAGTTCCGCCGCCAACCGGTTCCTGAATCTGGAAATCTCGGCGCTGGAAGCCGATGGAAAAGGCCGGGTGGTGTCCAGTCCGCGGGTCATCACCGCCGACCAGACCAAGGCGTCCATCGAACAGGGCACGGAGTACCCCTACCAGCAGGCCACGTCCAGTGGCGCGACCTCCATCGCGTTCAGGAAAGCCGTGCTGAGCCTGGAGGTGACGCCGCAGATTACGCCGGAAGGCAACATCATCCTCGACCTGAACGTGAACAAGGACAGCCCCGGCGTCGAAGTGGCGGGCGGCATGGCGATCAACACCAAGCGGGTGCAAACCCAGGTGCTGGTCGAAAACGGGGGCACGGTGGTGATCGGCGGCATTTTCGAGCTGACCGAGAGCGAATCGGTGAACAAGGTGCCGTTGCTGGGCGATATCCCGGTCTTGGGGAATTTGTTCAAGCAGCGCGCGACCTCGTCCGACAAGCAGGAAATGCTGGTGTTTATCACGCCGAAGATCATTTCCGATCAAAGCGCGGTGCGTTGAAAACTTCTTGGTCATCAAAACTAATTTTTGATATTTATTGGCAAGCAGGCAGGTGATATGAGGAAATTGACAGGATTGTTGGGATTTTTGGCCGTCGCGCTGTTGTCCGCATGCGGCGGCGGCGGGGGCAGCCCGGGCACGACCCAGGAGCAATACAGCATCAGTCTGCGCGCCGACAGTACCAGCCTGCCCATCAACATTGCGGGGGCCGGCCCGGGCATGGGCGTCGGCGCGCCTTACACGACCACCTTGTACGTCAAGGCTTACGCGGGCAGCAAGCCCATTCCGAACAACAGCACGGGCGATGTTTTTGGCTGCGCCATCGATGGTGGCTTGCAGTCGGGTTCCCTGTATTACCTTGACGGCAATTCAGACCACGAAACCCAAACCACGGACCCGGCCACGGGCGACATCATCAGCGTGCCGACGGCCTATCCCAGCATCACGCTGGGCGCCAATGCGGGCGGCAACTCGTTTCACTTCCATGCCGGCAAGCAGGCCGGCACGGTGCGGATCACGTGCACGGTGACCGATCCGCGCGACAGCCAGCCTTACAGCGCGAGCGTCGACATCACGGTCGGCGCGGCCACCGGCTTGCCCGCCAGCATGCAGGTGGTGGCCTTGGCGCCAAGCTATCTTGGGGTGCAGGAAAATACCGCCAATCTCCGGACCAGTATCGATACCAACGTGTATGCATGGGACGATGCCAACCAGCCCGTGCCGAATCCGTCGATGGCGAATTTGCAGGTGGACATCATTGGCGGGAACGCCGCGGCCGGCGCCCGCCTGCTGTCCGGAGCGACTTCCGGGGGCAGCATTTAAGTCAAGACCATCAATGGCGTTGGCCTGTTCTCGCTTTCGAGCGGCTCGAACACTGGCGTCATCCTCTTGGCGCTGACGATGGACCGCTTTGACAATAATGTCACCAATGGCATTAAGGATCCCGTGCGTCAGCTTTTTCCGGTGATGGTGTTCAATGCCGTGGACGAGGGGACGCTTGCGATCGATCCGCAGACGACGACGGTCAAGGCCATCCAGGACCAGCCTTCTGCTGGCGCGCTGGCTGCCAGGGGCGGGGCCTATCCGTACATCTGGACCGCCGTGGATGCGCTGCCCGGCGGCATGGCGCTCAGCTCGAATGGCGTGATCAGCGGGACGCCGAAAACTCAGGGCACTTACATGGCCCAGGTGCGTGTCACCGACCAGTTGAACAATACGGCGATGGCGATTGTGACCATCGAGGTGGCACCGCCGCCCACGGCACCGTAAAGACGCCGCGCCCACCGCCGCCGGAGCTGGTTTCCCAAGTCCGGCGGCGGCTGTCGGATGCGCAAGGGCGGTATGCTTGTGTCCCGGATCCATCCGGGGTTTTTTTATGATCGTTCTCGTCGGCATGCCGGGTAGCGGCAAGTCCACCGTGGGGCGCGCGTTGGCGCGGCGGCTGAACATGAACCTGGCGGATTCCGACCAGGTGATTGAGCAGCGCCTGGGCTGCACCATCCGCAGCTACTTCGACCAGCACGGCGAGGCAGCCTTTCGCGACATCGAAGAAGCGGTGATCGACGAGCTGACCCGCGGCCCGTCCGTGGTGCTGTCCACCGGCGGCGGCTCGGTGCTGCGGCCCGCCAACCGGCAGCGGCTGCATGCCTG
>Ga0123354_10002976_pt1 | contig 23046 bp, 22 predicted proteins | sample TergutLab28metaG_2_FD_97872 | JGI IMG/M metagenome (GOLD analysis project Ga0123354, IMG submission 97872) | Labiotermes labralis P4 segment gut microbial communities from Petit-Saut dam, French Guiana - Lab288 P4 | ecosystem: Host-associated > Arthropoda: Insects > Digestive system > Gut ... | reverse complement strand
TTTCTACTGAATCAATGGCGTACCCAGGAATTTTGTTCGGGGGAGGGGGTTCAACAAATTCAGTTGAGGACAGAGAGAACGGGGATCTGTTGGCGGTAGCCCACTAGTCAGGGGTTCTGGAGGTAGCCTTAATTTGGTATAAGAAATTTCATTTCATATCATAAAATTTTCTTAATTTTTCGTGCTTTAAGACTATTTATGATGACAACCAATTTATTTGTCATTGCTAATGTAAAACAATTGTGAAACCGGCGGTAGTTTTAGAATTTTACTGCCTTTTATCCGAACATCTTAGGGTGTTGGCGTCCGAAATTCAGCGATTTTTAACAGTTTTCTCAGTCGGATTGAGTTTGTCACGATTTTGGAGGGCCTTCCGAATTTCGGGGAGGGGGGGGTTGACACCCCAACACCCCCCTCGGTACGCCACTGTACTGAAACTTTTCTTGAACTGAAATATCTCTGATAATTCGCAACAGTGCAGATTATTTAATTGTTTCATCACTTTCAGTTCATAATTTATAAACATTTATAGGCAACCACGTGCAACTATTTAAAGGGCTGTCTAATATAAACACCGTACCGGGGGGACAAAGACTAAATTAAATGCCGTAAGATAAAGGTTAATAATCCAGTCCACACATTTTCACTGCATGTCTTTAATATCCATTTCATAGTAACCCAGACAATAAATCAGAGACCAGTTAGCAGAAGAGACATCAACAGTCCATGTTAAAGATGGAGCTGAAACTGGGAATAGGGTGAAGGCTATGATCACTGCATTTAGTAGATGATAAAATCTGGTAGCAAACTTTTGTTTCAAAAGTGAATTATTATATTCTTAGTCAGCAAAGGTTAAATAACTATTCCAGTGAAAGGTGAGAAAAACTATAAAGCTTATGTTAAAAGACAGTTCCAATGAAGTTACGAATCTTGTAAACATGAAGAAACAGCAGTAACCCCTTCATAACAACACCCAGTCTTATTATCTGCCACTGACCAGCTGATCTTCCATTACTGTGATGTATATTGCACTCACCCAAGAAATTATAACTTACATCTGTACTGGTTACATTTGCGCTTCCGAAGTGGCCTTGGGGCTTGTACACAATTATTCCTCGTGACCTTCTTCCCACTACGATGATAACAATACAGATGGCGCTGCTGACGGCCCTTTCTGCCGCAAGCATGTGAGCACTGCAAAACAATGTTGGAGGAAGAAGAAAATATAGTTTTGTAATAGATATGCTTCCAGTTACTATAAATGAAGTAACAAATGTTTGGAGCCTTTCTATGAAATTAGACTCAGCTACTAACAAAGATGAACTTCTTATACAGCATTACCTAACCACCAGAGCACACAAGAATCTACATCAATCACTTGTTTATTGAATTATATTTATGGTGTATGTTGCCGTGTCCACAACAGCCTGTATCTCTATTCTAAGCCAGATGAACCTGGTCCATAACCTCCAATCCTATATCTTCCAGATCCACCTTCATCTTGTGCCCCCTTCTATGCCTAGGTTTTCCAAGTGCTCTCTTTTTCCATGTAACACTACCAAATCCACATAAGCATTTTTTTTCTACTCCACAAGTGCCACATGCACTGCCCACCTTGTCCTTTCTGATTTGCTCAGGTGAATAATATTTTGTAGGGTGCACAAACCATGAATCTCCTTATTACACAGTTTTCTCCAGTCTCCTGTTACTTCCTCCCCCTTAGGCCCACATATCTTACTCTATTCTCAAACACCCTCAGCCTGTTTTACCCTTAACATAAAATGGAAGAGCAGTAGACTTGTAACTGTAGTTCAGAAAATATGGAAAATTGAGATGATGTGCTCAACCTACCTACATGGAAACATTATAACAATGCTTTTATAAAGCAGCATGCATTACACAATATTCACAAACATAATATGACAAAATCTTACATCTTGCCATTCTCCTGGGACCCAGTAGAACTCATCCTGGCAGTTTGAACTGAAGCAGTCTCTCTGCTCTGATGGGCGTTCAGCAGGGTTGCATTCATCTGCTGAGACCACTAAACCAAGATGGTGACACTGAATGGATCTCCACTGGATGCCACGTCCACATGACTGAGAGCACTAGACACAAACATTTCATTCTGCACAAGGACAAACACCACACTGCCTTATTGAGTTACAGTTTGCTCTGAGTAAATCACATGTGTGTATTCTGGTCTGGAGTACCTTCCAAGATATGAGTCTTGACATCCATTTGCAAATACAACAGAAAGGCTAAGTAGCAGAAATACTGTATGACAGGAAGGACTTTCTCTCCACTCAGACTATTCAAATATGAATTAAAAGTCATCATGTTACAGTTTATTTTTATGATAATTTGCTTTTGAGAAATTTGGTCAATTTGGAACAAGCTTCATATAAATTTGGTATTGGAATGACTTTACATGATCAAAAAGAGATTATTATAGTAAGAAACTCTGTTTTGAAAAGTACAGTATGGTATTCTGTGGAGAGCTAGCAAAATCGGGTTTATAACTACAACACTGAAAAAATCTAATGTTAACCTTCTCCTCTCAATTTGAACTTTTGAGGTAGGAAAAATTCACATTTTCAGCCACAGGTGGCATTATTTTCACTCTTATTGTACCGGGTCCAAGCAGCCACTGTGCTTGAATAAGATACCTTCACGAATAAAGCTCATGAGGACATAAACAGAGGTGGAAGGACTCAATGACTTCAGAATTATGAGGTCATTATTTTACTTGACAAATACAATTCATCACTTCCCACTGTTACTTCCTGTGCATGTGGGCAGTCAACTAAGTGGACTACATTAACATGATAAACAAGGCAGGAAATGTATGTGTAAGGTAACAGTGAGGCGAGTTCATGCAACCATTGTTGCTGTGGAAAAGCAATGAGTATTAAACAACCTGTGTGTATGTGTGTACACAGCATGCAATGTGCATGCGCCATACTGTCATGTGTGGCCTGCCCCACTCTACAATATTTTTGCACATTTTCTCATAAGTGGCACAATTTGTGGGGAAGAAGAAGGGGGAAAAAAAAGTCACTGAATATGAAAAGTGTGTTTTGATTTTCTCTACAACTTTTGTCTGAAACATTTCTCATTCTAAAAAGAAATAAGCGAGATATGATAAATAATGTATATTGGTCTTCACAAATTACCCCTTATTCTTGTCCAATTTTAATGAAACTTGAATTTTTTAAACAAATTTTAAAAAAATCCTCAAATATCAAATTTCATGAAAATCCATCCAGTGGGAGCCGAGTTGTTCCATGAGGACAAAGACGGACAAACATTACGAAGCTAATGGTCGCTTTTCGCAATTTTGCGAATGCCCCTAACAAGCCAACAGTAAACGGCAACAAACAGCTGTAACACAAATAATGACCACATACAACTTCATGAACAAACAACATTACTAAGTACCATGATGTACCTCAGACCACTCTCCTTCAAACCAAGAGAATGGACAATGTTTTATGCAACCACGCACAGATTTTGGCATCCGTTTGCGATCACACTTGGCTGAAGAAACAACCACCTCGGTCTCATTCAAAAGCTTAGGCTTTAACCTTGGCTGTCTCCCCAATGATCGCCACTCCTCGTAGTGTCTTGGATACTGTCCTGTCCATTGATGAACAGCACTTCCTTGGTAAGGATTTGTGTTTACTGGCACCTCTACACACACAACTTGCCGGTTACGTTCGCCTTGTCCACATGTCTTGGAACACTGCAAAACAGATATCCATCACAAATGACAGGTTATAACCTTCTGGGTTATGATAATGTGCTGTCTTAAGTTGTTTTGCCACAACAGGTATATATAGCAAAATTTGTCATCTGGCTGTGACACAAATCACAGGCATCTGTTTATTTATGTATCAAGTCAAGACTTGTTACACATCCACAACTCATTTACGTCTGACAAGCGAACGAGTGACATGTGTGTTGCCAATCAGTGTCATTTGTTATGCTGAGTGACCAATTACATGAATTGTGCTAATTTTATCTCTAACAAATTTTGTATTACAAAACCAGGAAAGGTTTACACCTAACATTGAGGTACACAATTTTAATACAAGAAACAAACTAAAACCACATAAACCTGTAAGTAATCTTACATTATATCAGAAGGGAGTGTATAATATGAGTATAAGGATCTTTAGTAAGTTGCCTGAACATGTAACAAACTTAGCAGGAAATAAAAAGATTTTTATATTGACCTTAAGGCAATACCTACTCTACCTACTCTGGTGTTAAATATATAACGGTCTACCCAGCAACATTTTAAACCTTAAGAATGATAGGAAACAATCTAAAAATGATTTTTTTTAAGTAACTTGTTTTACTCTGTCAAAGAAGTTTTGGAGGGTAGCAGAGATAATTAATTTTATAAATTATTTCTGTTGTACTTTATAATGTATTACTCTGTTATTATGCTATGCACAATATTGTATTGGAGACTGTAGTTTTGATATTTGTTGATTGTATTGTATTGTCTTCGTTGGTTTTGTTTGTGTGTATTGTTTTTTCTCTGACACGTTTCATGTCCAACTGTCATATGACAGAATTATGGACCTACGAAATTATATATGTATGTATGTAATGACTGCGAAAATATCTGGCAAGTGTGCCCAAATGTGGATGTTTACCAAATAAACCACTTACAGAAACGGTGTAACTATTAGGCACTTGCCTCCTTGTACAATGCACACTTATTGGTGCATTTGTCAAAAACATCCATCATGGTAATGTGATTGACACACACATACCAATGCAATAGAGGGAAGAAACCTGCTGCCCCCATCTGCAGGAGAGTAATATACACATTCTACGGCAGGAAAAATGTAAGGGAATATAACGCGTCCCAGGTAACACTCATTTAAATGTAGCTATAAGCCATCCCATTACAGGCCCAGACAGACCCTCAGGGCTGCAGAAGATGGGGGCTACCAGAATTTCTAAGACAATTGGCACAAGAAGTCAGTAAGGTTGTCAGCCCTACCCACCAGCTGCCTTTACCCCTTCATTTCTACTACAGACTGTTAACCCTAGGGCCAGAGAGCATCTGGAAGGAATACATCAATAGAAAATACCAATGCCCCCCCCCCCCCCCCAATCAAATCCGCAACCTTCTTGCTTGTAGCACAGTGTCTCAACCAACCGCGCCGCCACATACTGAATTGCATATGTAAAATTAATATTAAACAGATAAATGAGATAGAAGGATCAAGTAAGGAAATGGTTGTTGAACTTTATGCTAGTATTCCATTGTGTACCTGGTGAGACTCAAGGAAAGCACAATATATCAATCAGAATATTCAGTTTCTGGGCTAAAAATTAACAAGGGATTTCAAGTACAAAATAGGACTCTTAACCTCCCTTTTAATGACATTGGATAACTGGACCAATATGGAGGAAGAAACAGTAATAATGATAAGAACAATCAAGAATAAAATAAATTTCCCATAATTTTCCTCAAAAACTCACCTTGCTCCACATGCCTGTCCGCCATTGATATTCTTTAGCAAGAGGTATGAGACTGGAGCCGCTACTATTATTTGGGCAGTGAGGTAAATCACATTTATTGTGCTCATTTGGTCTCTCAACAGTCGAACAAAGGGTGTCGGCTAGCACCTCTCCAGTGTGTGACTGACACTTAACCTGTCTGTGTTGGTAGCCTCCTTCACCACACGATTTACTGCACTGCAATGTCAGAACAACACATGCTAATTTGCTGGGAAAGTGCAATTCACATTTCCTTAGAAATTCTTCTTGGTGCAAAAATTTGAAAACACTTGTGCACCCATTTCATGACTACAGCACAAAACTATTTGTTTTACTTAAAAATGTTTTTCCTTTTCCCAGATTTTATTCACACATAATTTTGTAGGTTTTGATGTTGTCTACACACACACACACACACACACACACACATGCACGTGTGTGTGCATGCGCGCACAGCACTTTATGGCCTGTATAGAACTTTATTAACAAACCCTGCACTAAGTAAATTTAAGATGTAAGTCCTGAAGCTTTCACAGTGAAACAATTCAGGAAACCTATCCTAGGCTGACATCTGCAACAGGTGGGTAGCTTGTGTCTCACAAGCCCAGCCTGTGAGAGTTATATGCTGGGCAGACTGGGTAGCAGGTCACATCACAACCCTGACAATAGAGACAGATTTAGTCTCTGAAATGCTGGTGTATTTCGACTGTCACATGTGGGTGTCAGCCCAGAAAGACTGTACTGAATTTGTACGTCCGAGGCAGTCTACCTTTCTGTCTACATATTTTGTCCGTATATCATCATTACATCCAGCACTGTCGCAATTGATAGTATACAGAACAGCTTAATACATAACTTATTGTCTCCCTTTCCAGCTGTTCTTCCTGTCAACACTTCTGATGTGTCTACGAAATTCTACAACACAAAGAGACTTTAAAACTTATTTTTCACTAAGTGGTGACTGGTCTAGCTTCATCACTTTGCAATGCACAGACCACTGCTGCAATGTCCTTATTAAACCAGCTGATAACTAACTTAGATCAAGCGTCTTGTGTGGTAACTTAAAATCTACTTAAACACTGCTCCTTCATATCCACAAGAACAGTCTTCAGGTTTACTTTTATGGTTTATGCATCATCAGTGTTCCATGATTTTGGAATATTGCCGGATCTGGAGAACTCGTATAAGCTGATTCAACTATCCTGAGTTGTGACACTGTAGCATAGGGGTGTGTAGTCCCCCAATTTCAAAGGAAGGTAATGCTTTCATCTGCGAGGGTCAAGCAGACCAAGAAGATGAAGGCATTATAATCCTTCAGAATATCAGGAACCACTCACCCAAGGATGAAGAATAACATCCCAGAAGATTTGAATCCTCAGTGACACCACTATGAGAACCTTGAACTTTTGGCTCATAAAAGCCCTACTTCCAGATTGCATACCCTTTATGAAGCAAGGGTCATGCTAATTTCTACACCATGGTACCTTTTTTATTCACATTGCTACTTACAGTATTATTGTAACATTTTGTGTTTATAAACTTGCCAGGAACAAAAACACCAACACAAAGCTAGTAACACTCGTAACTCAAAGGTTTCTTTTACCAAACACCGAGAACTTCACAGCAAAGTACTAACTTTACACACAATTAGTGGCTCAAATGTGCAGCTGTTCTGGGAAGAAAGGCAGAAGATTTGAAGTGATGTGTCATAGTACAAATTTTGGGCAATTTTGGGAGATCTTCATATTTCACTTTGGTGCTGTTGACTGTGAAATGGAAAAACATGGGTGTACCAGCACATATATCACAGACTACACACAATCCAGTAACAATGGTTTCCATGGCAACCTAAGTGTAAGGGCACATATTTCATGGAGAACACAAAACCTGGTAACAACGATTACAATGGAAACCTGTGTGCACAGACACGCACGTTACACAAAACACACAACCTGGTTACAATGATTGCCATGGCAGGGTTTCTATTAAGGAAATACACGTCAAAGAAAACACACAACCTGGTAAAAATGGTAATCTTGTTGTACAATTATGAACCTCACACAGACAGGTGTGAATCACTCACTCATTCACCCAGACCATGATATAAGGTAGATAAGATATAAAGGGTAACCAGAAAAAACTATTGCACACTGTTTTAGAAATAATGACTGTAGAGTGACTGACATGGGCAAAGTGTTTACCTCTGACCATCCACCAGTGTTCCAGGCAGGGCAAGGATCTATATTACATGCTATGGTATCAAGAGGCCTGTCAGCTTTGTTGCAATCAGTTCCTTCATTTCCATCTTCAGAAGGACATGCCACCATTCGCCGCATGTAGCCCATTCCACAAGATTTTGAGCACTAGGAAAGACAAGTAGATAACTATGTACAGTGAATCACACTCATTAACTCTTTGGTTGTTCTTGATGATAGGGTTAATAAATGTTGTTATAATGCATCTATAGAATATTCGTTGGTAAGCAGGGACATCCAGCTTACCTCTCCCCATGGTCCTGTTCGCCACATGTAGCCTGCCTTCCCCATGTCATTTGTCCGCCCATGATTTGGATATTCTACAGATGGCTCACCCGGACATTCCCTAACATGGCACTCTTTCTCTCTCTGTGGTTGGGCCAAATTCAGGTCAGAACAAACTCGATCACTCGGCAACACCGCATTGGATACTGAATCAACACACATCACATCCCTTGTTGAAGTTCCCTGGAAGGAAAGAAATTGCAACCATTAACAGTTCCACACAAACATATCTAACACCTACCAACATTAGGTTTAACCTTTCCTTCCACCACAGATTATAAACAAGATGGGAAGGCTACAGTGTGTCCATAAATCACTGGCAGATACATCTGTTCACCAAATGGGCTGTTCTTACTGTATGACCAACAAAAAAATAATTAAAATTAAAATACAGTACTAAACTTCATACCTTGACTGTATGGCTTTCTGTAAAATGTTCATTTTTAGTTAATATACACAGTCAGATTTCAGTCTAAAGACTGAATGCAATTCATGTTTATATTTATAAGGAAGAACAGTCACACACAGTGCATCTAGAAGAAACATACTGCTCTCCTGCAGGGACTACACAGATTACTGAACACTGTACTGATAACACAGACTTTGATGCTGGTGGGTAGCAGGTGCTGTAACGTAACCAGAACTCTTGCAGAAAATACACACCAAGCAACTGAGAAGTCTTCCCATTCACCTTCAATTTTCTATTCTGCTGCTTGATGAAAATTTTGCCTGCATGTTTCATTCAAAAGAGTGGAATGCACAAAATGTTCACACGTTGTGTAATTTTTTGTTTCATTGCATAACAAAAACTTAGCATGTAAAAATTAAGCAATGACATATGGTTAACATTCTCTGATAGAGAAAGCTGTTACAAGAAAATGACCATCAAAAACTTCTGCCAGATTCCTGCTGATTCATCGACAGGAATGTAGTGTGAGACTTGAGGTCCTCACCAGAGTGCTGCTGGAGATGCAAGTCTTCTGGGATATCAAGCTCTGTTGTTTGGTGAGTAGTTCCAACGTGTCAAAGGATTTTAGTCACATCAACTTCAGGATCAAGCAGTACAGGAAGAATACAAGAATGTCAGACATATAAAATGTCAGAAACTGCATGTCAAACGAGACAGTGTCATGCCCCAGAAGCCTTCTCTTTGGGAATGTATATATTAGTGCAGAAGGGCAGCCATTACCTTGCCACAGCTAACAGAACATGGCCGCCAGTCCCCAACTCTCCAGGATGCACAGGCTGGTCGTGTGCAGAATTCTTCTGTTGCTACATACACAGCTTTAGTGCAGTACTCTTTGCCAATAGGTATGCCCAGAGATGCATCCATACATGTGATGGCCCTCAGCCTGCGTCCAGTTCCACATGTAACAGAACACTGACAACACAACAGTCACTACATATTTTTGTGCTTTCTATGCAATGTGAAAAAGTGACTGTACACTGAAATTCATGGACTCATGAGCTCTGGATTGGTGAGGCTAAGAATGTGAACCCCTCATCTGCATTGTTAACTGGCAGGTCAGGGCACCACACTGTTGTCCACAACCCCCAAGAGCTCATGCATCAAAGTATGATCTGTACCAACAAAAAAGAGTTTGTCAGAACTATAGTATTATAAGACTACACTGCTCCTCCTTGTAATAGATCAAATGTTACAACACACTGCATTCATACTTTGTAACACTTCTGTTTCATACCCAGGTGAAACTTAGTTCAAGCCTAGGCTGAACAGGTGGTTAAGGTTTTTCAGTTTTCTCAGCCAGTCCAGAGGCAAATTTTGAGACAGAACCCCAAATTACAACACAGCAACTTCCTCCATGTTGTTATTGTTGGTAACTTATTCACTCTATACATTATTTCAAAGTACCCCACAGTGTCAATGAGATCTTTACTCTTCTGGGATGTTACACAGCATGGATTGGTAGTTAGTCACCAAGGTTTTGGGACAACCTATCAGTCCCATCTTCAAGTGTCAATCAGTCCAAGAAGTATGCTGGGAACACTTAGGTACTAAGTTATATAGGGAATGGTGTGGGCAGTGACTGGTTGACATGGAAAGTGATGCTAGCCAAAAGGGTTAGTGGAGTGTGAAGAAATGAGGAGATGGAAGAAGTCATGTTGCCTACAGGATGTTCTGAGGCAGAGCAGCTCTGGAACATGAAGCCACCTCCAGGTGCAGGAAGGTCGATTTAAAGGAAGAAGAAAAATGAAACACAAGGGAAATCAAGAAAGTGCAAAAGGGAGAAAGAGAAAGAAGGGAAAAATGTGAAAAACAGAGGTATAAGAAACTCAGAAGGCAGGCATGCCCTCCAGGACTGCAATGAGCAACTGCCTTCCCTTCCTGCACTTCTTCTCAGCCCTTTGTCCTGGAGGCTTCACACTCCAGCAACATCTTGCCACAGAGCAAACCTGGTAGCCCTCCTGCCACAACTCACTCCTCCAGGGGGCAGGGGCAACTCTATTTCATCCTCCCTACCCCCAACTCCACCTTCCGAGTATATTATAATTTTTTCATTTCTTCCTGTAGCACATATTCCCCTTTTGATGAAATAACCCTTTTTCTTAAATTGATTCCATTAATTAAAATAAACAAAATAAATAATTTAAACAAATTAAATTATTTACAGTGCATAACATATATAAATGAAATAAAATACGATAAATATTAAATAAATAATGAGTTCTAATCTGACTCTAACCAAATCTAATCTTACCTATACTAACCGAACCTAATCTATATGGATACCACCCCAATGTGCTGCTTAATGACAGTGTTTATATGTTCAGTCTGACAGAACATTTAAACACTAACCAAACCTAATCTAACCTAATTGCATGTAATGTAACCCATACTAGCCCAATGCAGCCAAGCCTAACCAAAACCAAACTAAACTAATCTTATACAATATGAAGTAAATTTACCCAGTACTTAACATAAAGTAATACAATTCATTAACTTGTTATGTTACATACCATGAATCACTTGCAAAATTAAATAACAAATTAATAAATGAATAAATTACAATACATAAAGGAGATAAAGAACAGTAAATAAATTAAGAGTTTAACACTAAAATATTACATAAAACAAACAAATAATCTGCAGAAATTAATTAAATAAATCAATAAATTTCAAAAATTAAACAATTAATTCAATTAAATAAGTTACATTAATTAAAGGAATTAAATAAAACAAGTACATCAGTAAACAATAATTAGAGTAAATAAATTAATTAATTTCATTGCATATATAAAAAATAAATTCACAAATAAATAAAAAATAAACAACTAAACATATATAATGAAATCCCAGCCTACCCTAAACAAACCTGAACTAATCTAATCTTATCCTACCTAATGTAATGAATGAATGAATAAGTTAATTAGTTTGATAAAGTTAATTTTTGTTTTCTGTGACCCTGCAGCCTAACATGAGCCATGACCTCCTCATGCTTAAAGTTTCTAGATCACAGACAACACACCACAGTTGGTGGACTCCTCTGGACAACTGATCAGCTCGTCGCAGAGACCTCTACTTGACAATATGCAACACTAACAACAGACAAACATCCATGTCCCTGGCGGGATTCAAACCCCCAATCCCAGCAAGCGAGCAGACGTAGACCTTAGACCATGCGGCCACTGGGATGGGAAATAGATTTACTTAATTTCATTAATTTGGTTTAAATAATTTCATTAAACAAATTTAAAGATTTAAGTTTACTTAAGTAGCTAATTAATTAAAACTAAACACACTGTCTCAATTAAATTAATTACATTAAATACCCTGAATAATAAATAAATGAAACAAATTTAACACAAATAAATTCAGTAAATTAAATAAAATAATGAAATTTATTATTTTAATAACACAAATAAATTGGATAAATTAAATTACACAAATAAATTAAATTAAGGTAATTAAATTTAAAAATAAAAGTAATTATACACTTTATATAGTGAAATAAACTGATTACAATAAATCAATAAACAGATAAATTAGCTTAACCTAACTACACAAATGAAACATATTACAATAAATAAATAAACTACTCCTAGCCTAGCCTAATCAAAACTGACTTACCTTAACCCAACCCAACCCTGCCCAACCTAACCTAACCCAACCAACTGAACTCAACACAACATAGCCTAATACAATTTAAACTAAAATCTCCCAACCCAAACTTAACCTAACCTCGCCCAAATTAACAAAAACCAACCCAACCTAACCCAACACAACTTAATGTAAACTTTTTAATTACCATAATGTAAATATACTATTTACATAAAATAAATAAAATACATGAATAAAATAGACAAAATAGTGCAAATAAATAAATAATAAATTCCTATCCCAACCCAAGCACACCTAAACCAACACAACCAAAGTGAACCTAACCTAATCCAACCAAATTTTACATGACACTATTAATTAATTTATATGAAGCAAGTAAATAAGTGAATAATAGACATATCCAGCCCACAATCCTGTCTATCCAATCCAAAGCAAGGACAAAGATTTGCAACAAACTTGATTACTATTTTAGACACCATTCATAATCTTTTGTTTATTTACACCACAACATATCATAGACTGGACCTGCTGGTTCCTTCAGATGGGAGGAGGAAAACTGATACTGTGGTGGACCCATTATAAAATGTTAGCCTATCTAACCAACAAGGTCAAAAGTTAGCACAGGACACACAAATATGACAATATTATAAAACTGGTTTAAACAGCAGTGTGTGACAGATGTAAATGATGATATTACAAACGTAGTTCAGACATTAGCACAGAACAAATGGACATGATGATACTGGTTCATATATTCATAAAGTACACATGGACGCCTGTTTCAATGTTCAGACAGGCCATATTAACATGATAATCCATAAACCTACCTTTCCTTATTAAATACAAAAAGTAAAAATTACAGCCTCCTTGAGTGTTGATATACTTACCGGTCCCCATTCTGAGGCTTTCCACACACCTCGTATGTGTGACTGATCAAACGTCCCTGGGTCATCAAGCACATTGTTTGTTATTTCTTCATCCCCATGTGGAATTGAGTTATCTGGAAGTGGCACAGAAGTTGGCAAGATGTTATTGCGATGAAGTCCTAAGTTGCCATCTTCATCCAGGGACAAGGAAACAGATGTTGTTGTAGAAGATGACGGAAACAATGATGACTGAAAACAAACATTACTACCATCCATTATTTTATATTCGTGGTTCCATGCATCGTAATTCTAGGTTGAAGAAATCGAATGAGATACAACAGTATGCAGACATTTATTAACTGCTATATTACTCTACATATTTCAGGCGTCCATCGCCCCCATCGTCAGGACTACATAAAACTAGCTGCAGCCTCTGATACAGATCATACTATCTGAGGAGCAAGCTTCTTCAAACGTGACCAAGTAAGTCCTTATTTGGTCATGTTTGAGGAAGCTTGCTCCACAGATAGTATGATCTGTACCAGAGGCTGCAACTACAGTTTTACGTACTCCCGACGATGGGCGCGATGGACGCCCGAAACATATAGAGTAATTTAGCAGTAAATAAATATCTGCATACTGTTGCATCTCATTGGATTTCTTCAACCTACCATCCATTATGTTCATGAAAAAAGTAAAGGAGACGAAAATACCTGTATGAAAAGCAACAATAATGCTTTCCTAGACCTTTCTCACACATGCCTGTATTTCTTTTTTTTTGTTTACAAATTCTTATTTTCAGTTAGAATGGGAAACTTGATCACAGGGTTGTCACAGAAATGAATCTGAAGTGTGAAGAAGCATGCTGGTTACACTTTTAGATGTGAAGTAAAATATACCGATGCTTATCATTACTTGTTCTCAACAAAGTAAAAAAGAGAGGAATGCCTTACACACAGGGAAAGATGGGTTTATTAAGTTATGTCTTATAGGATATTATACCAGTTCAGGTGGTAAATGGTCAACTGGTAATTATTCATCACCTAACACAGTACAACATCCCAGAGACTTGAAACTTACTCTACACTACTGTACATATGGCAAATGACTTCGCTTCCTATAGAGCAAGGTAAAGTCATGGTAACTAAACACTTTATTATCCAACCAATGCACAATATATAATATGTAGATACAATTAAAATTATAAAATATTTAAAAGTGATAAACATGTTTCGGATCACAGAGGATCCATCATCAGGGAGACTTGTACAGTGCTTGGCTACAAATTGCAAGAATTATTCTATTGTGTCCGTTGACATGGACAAGGTTGGTGTTATGGCAGCATACTCATATTCTGATCGGTCGTGAGTGCGTATAGTTCACCGTATATGAAGTGCCACTTCATATACAGTGAACTACACACACGCAACACGGGTTAGAATATGCTGCCATAACATCGACCCTGTCCATGTCAACGGACATGATAGAATAATTCTTACATTTTTAGCCAAGCACTGTACAAGGCTCCCTGATGATGGATCCTCTGTAATCCTAAACATGTTGGAGCACTTTTAAATATTTTATAATTTTAATTGTGTCTACATATTATACATAGTGCAAACATGAAGATCGTGGTAACTAGTTTACGTACTGTTCCAAAATTTAAGGAAAGTATGGTTGAAAAAGCTGAAAAAGGAATGTAATGTCTATTAAATTTGAGGAAAGCTTAATGGATGTAAAGTTCAATCTATTAACAGTGCCTGTAAGGAACCATAAAATTCAGAAGCACATGAGGTAACAATGTCCGAGACTGGAGTTAAACTAATAATGTTGAGAATTAATGGGATAAGTAACAACTCTTACCTGTATCTCATGTTCACACGACTGTTTAGTGCACTCCTGACTAGAAGCAGGTTTAATCTCAACAGCAGAACACGAAGAATCAGGCACTAGCTGCCCATCCAGTGAACGACACGTGACAGTCCTCACAGACACACCAGTGCCACAAGTAACAGAACACTGCAAACACAAAAAAATTGTACAAGAGAAAATTATAACAACAGGAATGAAGATATTAGTTTTCATTTCTGGTTGTGAAGCAATCTGCACTGGAGAGTATGGCAACTTGAGGTCGATAACTCAAAAGACACACATGCACACACATATGTAATATAAGTATCATGGTTCAAGTTTTCCCAAGGACCAAACAATGTTATAACTTTACACAAGGAAACAACTTTGCAGGAACACATTGTCCTGCAGGAGAAATACTGGGACCAAATTGTAAGTGGGAACCATTTTAAATGTGATATTCTCAATTATGAGTGACTGTACACATGTGCATGTGTGCGCGTGCCCACACATACACACACACACTTACACATGCAAACATGCACCATCTTAGCTGGAAGAACAGTGCAGAATATTTCCCTAAATTCTTGGATACTACTATAGCCTAATATACTGGGTAAGATCCTGAAAATGCACTATACAAACATGAAATAACCAAAATGGTTAGAAACACTGCAAAAGAAATGCCAATGACCTCTCCTTAACCCTCTGAGGGATAGTAAAAAAAATACACTCAGGTATTTTCCAGGCAAGGCCATAAATTACCAAAAAAATTAACAGATAATATAGCTAAGTGCAAAATATATAAAAATATGTAACGTTGTACCACAACGGCATAATAATTTTATTTATGATGCAGAATATGAACACGTTGGCGCAGCATCTGGTTTGCAACTAAGAAAGTCATGACATACTGGTACCATAATCAGAGATTTACATGTGGATAAAGTATGATGCAGGGCTGAATCTTGGAACATACGTAAAAAAAATTTTTAACACTCAACCAGACTGGATGCAACACAATTCAAACTAGTAGGGCATCTAGCCGCAAACACCACTTATTAGTAAAACACAGAAATATGGCAACCATCCTCAAAGAAGCATATACAGGTTCTTGCACTTCCTCTGAGGATCTGGGAAACATGCTGGAAAGAACTGAAACTTTCATCTATTATTATACAGACCTCCCTTCATTACATATTACTAAATAAAAAATAAAAGTTCCCTCAAATTCAAAGAGGTGAATAGGTTAACATCCATTTTTACATGGTCAAAAGTACTTATGGAAGGGCAACACTGAAGCAAGCCCCTTGAGGATAAATTGTATGGAGGCCCCCAGCATTACCATATAACAAATATATACATCATGCTAGAAACATAGTCATTGCAGAAACTCTTGGCAACAGAGAGAAACAATAAGACAGAAGAGGAACAAAATAACATGTGAAAACAGTGCAAGAATTGTGACAGGTACGATGCAAACCTTCTATTTTTATTATAATACACAAAACTTGTATCAGTCGAAAGACAACTATACTGAAGCAACAGATTTTGTGTGTCTAAATCAGCAACATGTTTCAACCCAGGACAGGTCACTCTCAAGCTCACAATTATGAAAAAACATGTATTGAGGAAGACAGTGTATAAGTAGTAGTTTCATTACACATAGCGAAATAACACTGCGTATTGAAGAGCATATGCAAGTACGGTAAATTAATTCATGCAATCAAATGTTTTTTTAACAAAACCCTGGAAATGGGGACACAGTCAGTATTGTACCGTAAGAAGGTATTTACATTTTGATGCAGCTGTCTGCCCAAAAACACTTTATTGAATTCTGTCTCCATGAAAGCTTCAAGACATATGTTTGAAAATGCTGACTTACAAAAAGTACTATACGAGTTCATATATTGTTGGTGTATGTGTGTTTACATAACTTTAACAATGTCATATTTAATTTGGTATAAACTGTGATTCATTCAAACTGACCCAGCCTGTGTCATATGTCTGACTGAACTGGATGAACAATAAACTAAACTGAAATAAACTAAACTAAAATACACTAAACTAAACTGTGTTGACCAGGCATATGTACCTTAATTACCATTCTTTTTTCCTTCAAGTTTGACCATTAAATTTACAGATAACATGGAACTACAGCACAGTACTATGTTTGTGATGAGTTTCACTTCAATTTGTTACACAGTATACTTCTACATACATGCCTCTTTGGTAAATAATTTAACTTTTGATGGAACACACTTCAAGTAAAATCATCATACATTGCTTCTTTGAAACTAAACAGACTCTGAAGCCAAACACAGTCTAAAGCTGAATAATGCACTCAAATTACACCTACAATAGATAAGATGTATACAGACAAGAGGAAGACATTCAAACTGGTCACTTGTGTGGAGAAAGATCTGGTACAGGTAGCTATGGTTTACTGGGAAGTGACACCATATCAGGCAAGTAGTTTCATATATTTCAAGGGACTATACTGTCTTCATCTTCAGGGTCTAGCAGCCCATGAAGACTATTCATCCTTGAAGATAAAGGCACTACAATTCCTCAGTACATCAGGAACTCATCGCCCAACAACACAGCATCATATTCCAGAAGACCTGAATCTCCAGCAACACCACTGTGAGAACTGGCATAGGAATTACTGAGCTAACACAAGACAGCTTCAAGTCTCACCTGCTGCCAAGGACCATAATGCCATGAGGCACACGGCTCCCTTGTACATATTTCCGTGTAGGTAGGGATGGGCTGTGAGTCACAGAATGCCGGTGCCACTATACGGTTGCCCATTTGACACCAGAGTGAGTTCTTGCGCTCCCCAACACCACATGTAACGGAGCACTACGAGAGCCAGTAAGTGATGGTGAACAAGAAAGAAAGAAAGAAACATAAAAGACCCATGGTAGGTCTACTTAGCACTTACAAAGACTTCAAGACAACAAACTTACAATATTGTAGTTTTCAGACAGAAGCAAATTGAAACGTCAAAAACAATTCAACACTTACTGGTGACATATCTCCAAGTACCCACTGTGGGCAATCTTGAGTGCCACATGGTCTCTCCACTATGGGTGGATCACTCTGCTTACAGTCTGACTCGTCCTTTGGCCATCCCTGTTCACTGACACACTGAGCTGTTCGTGTCTGCTTTCCTCCACCACATGTTTTGGAGCACTGCAAATGCAACATCAGTCTTCTTAAAAGCACATGTTCCTATTATAAAACTGTTGTACCTCACATGCATGTGTTATGTGTGTTAGTCCACATACACGCCTGTAATTATTAAACCACTCTGGTTTCTTTAGGTGATGGCCCCACTGCACGTCAGTGAATATATATATATATATATATAAGTTCACTATCTCTTTGGTCAGCCTCAATGATAACGTCTGGAAGTAAGCTGCCATTGTAAGAGGTACTGCATCGATAAAAAGTGCAAATGTCATTTGAAAAATATGAAGTGTAATTCTAAGTGTCATTCTAACAGCTCCTGCAAAAATAAATGAGCTTTGCCATTGTTCTTCATTAGGCCTACGTTACATGTATTTTTTATCAATAAATTACTAAACTTATAAACAGTTCATTTAAAAGACATTTCATGCTGTGGCTCTTTCTCTCATGCCACAACGCGTTGTGGTTGTTTAAAAACAGCCACAACACGCAATTTCACGTTGTGGTTGTTTCTCTCATGCCACAACGCGTTGTGGTTGTTTAAAAACAGCCACAACACTCAATTTCGCGTTGTGGCTGTTTCTGTAATGCCACAGCGCATTGCGGTCGTTTTTTACGCTCAATGTGAGTTTTCGATCTATGAGCGTAACATATACACTGTTGTTTCACTGCATTCTTCAGATGCTCTCTCAGATATTACATGTGTGCCTTCCAGTTTTTTCCACAAGGCATCTGTAACTGAACTACGCGCTACTAAACTGAATGACATTGCATATTACATGCACAGTCCCAGGACAGTGATCCACTTGCTACCAGGAAGTTTTTTGTTACAAAAATAATCATCAGCATTAAGATCTGGGAGGAATGTTTTTTTTCTAACTCTTAACCATTCATAACACAGCAGAATGTACTAAAACTACACGTAATACACCATACTTGAAACAATGCATTGTACAGCTATTCCCACATACAACATGAAGACATACTGGGAAGCAGAGGTATAACACCATTCATTCTTTATCTTGGCACTAGATGAAGTCATTGTTTAGCTTCACCCCCAGGTCACTTTACCCCTGAGGACACAACCCGTGAAAACCATTGACGAGTAGGCTGGGTGGATTCCACAGCCAGCCTGGACGCTCGGAACGAGTGATAGATCTTCTTCTGCTACAAACCGAACCATGATTCCTTAGCTGACCAGTCACTACACCATAATACTAAAATGTATCAGGTGTATTTAAGTTTACCAGTCTGAGTGAATGTGAATGCATGACAGGGGGTTTAAACAGGAATTCCCTTGCTTGTAACAAACAAAACCTTACGGTATGTAGAATGCTGTACTAATGTTCGAGAAAAATTAAGTGTTTGTATACTGAACTGAGAGAAAAATCTACCAAATATTGAAGTACCACTTGAAAAAAAAACACTGTAAATATCAGAAAAAATTACATTTTGCATGTTACCAAAAATAGTGGAATATGTTACAAACAAATAAATAACATTGCCCATACCTGTGACCAGATTCCAAACTCCCAGTGAGTTGAGTTGCACGGCCCTTCACAATCTACAACCTCGGCAGGTTTGTGTACATGAGTGCAGGAGCTATTATGAACGGCCTTGTCACCTATGTTTGAGTCGTGGAACTGCTGCACACACTGAAAACCCATAGTTTGCTTTCCACGGCCACAGTGCGTTGAACATTCTGTGATTGGCCACGACCTCCATCTACACATAAACACAGCATACTGCAGTTACACAGGACACTCTCTTATAAGTAACTGCAGGCCTATAATGAAGGTATACAACCATACAGACACATGAATATTTGTGAGGAATAACAAAGCACAGAAATGCAATGTAATCCTTACATTTTAAAATACAGTGCAAACCAGACGTGATGCAGTTCGTATGGATATGTTTAGGGCATACAGAAAATGAAAATGTTGGACATGTGGCATGTATGCTAGAGATAAGAAATTGATACAGCATTTCGGTGTGCAAACCTAAAGACTTTGGCACAGATAGGAAGCCAATATTAAATCAGATCTTAAAGAAATAGGACCAAAGGGTGTACATTGGATTCATATGGCTCAGGACGGGGACAAGCAGTTGGCTCTTGTGGACATGGCAATGAGCCATTGGGTTCCACAGAATTTGAGGCAGTTCTTGCCTGCCTCAGGAACTATTAGCTTCTCAAGAAGGAGCCTGCTGCATGGAGTGAGTGAGTGAGTGGGCAGATGAGCAAACAAGTTACCAAGTTAGTTAGTTAGTTAGTTAGTCAGTCAGTTAGTTAGTCAGCCAGTCAGCTAGTTACTCAGTCAGTCAGCCAGTCAGTCAGTTGGTTATGTGTCAGTGTTGGCTCATTTAGGTACAGAAGTTGGATACTTTTGTCAAACTTGGTTGTGGAATTTTGGATGGTTACCAGAACTGACAAACACAGAGCCTAAAGTAAGAAAACCCAGACTGGAGTCCGATATATGCTAAAATACTATAGCATGGAGTACAAGTGTTGTATAATGAATGATAACTCTGGGAAAGCATGGTCACTTGATACATAAGGAAAGAACAGAAGGTGACACAGCAGCGTTCTCAAACAGAACCACAAAATCTGACACAGAAAATATTTCAAACATACAGATCTTCATCAAAACTTCAAGGAAAATGAAATCCACACGTACATCACTACCAACCTCACACTCTTAAAAGAGAATAACAAAACATGATCACCAGTGAAACTCAACTGACTGGATATGATGACATAGCACATGTTCACTTCTCTCTAACCACCATATTCCTATGAAGCAAGACCACAGACTGAATTCCCATGCTCCAAAGCACAGGCCAGGCTTTGGGCAATCAATAATATTATCCTCCCACCCACACCTAGGGGTCTTCCAACTGGTTCTTTCCTTCATGTTTCCCCACAAAAAACCTGTATGGATTTCCCTTCTCCCCTCTACATAGCACATGGGCCTATACATTTCTTCCTCAATGAGTCAAAACTCATGCATATGAAAAAGTGAATGTAAGTATCAGCAGTGAAGCAGTTTGTATTTGTCTCACAGCATGAGCAGACCACTTTCGGATAGAACAAGAACAAGTGTGCTGAAGAGCTATTCCAAAAGGGTACAGCAGCTTATATTGCAAATTAGTGTAGGATTATATTGCATCTACTTCAAAACCGGAAAAAAAAAAAAAAGTATTACTTCCCAATATTTCCTGATGTTAGTTATTAAGTACAACAAAATCATGCAAGTTTACGGGAATTACAACCAGTCCCTCCACACCTTATAACCATTCAACAGTCAGATGTGTTTTAACACTTAGTCATGTCATCACCAGTGATGAAAATTAAGCACCAATATGCAAATGACTGGTTTATGGTTATAAGGTGTAGAAAGGCTATCACTAATACCAATTAGTTTGTAAAATTCAAAGCCACATGATAAGCACAAAACAAAGTATCACAGAATTACTTCAATATGCAGTGAGTATTGCAGGATTCAATATATTTGGGCAGCGGTTCGAGGCCTGCACAGTGTTCATCTGGGACAACCTGTAGATTATCCATGTTCACACAAAATGGTACTGGCCAGCGTTCACCTGTAATTAATAACTATATGAGCTTAACATTCATAGGTCCGTGCATCACTAATATATTCTCTGAGTACAACCAACAAGATGCGATATTTCTCAATTTATTTATTTCTGTAAGACACTGTACATGTTTCAGATGGTTTTTCCGTCCATCATCAGGAGCTCAAAACTGCACATACAGACCATTACTGCTACCTGCTAGCAGTAATGGTGTGACAAATACCTTATGCAGTAGGTGCAGTTTTGAGCTCCTGATGATGGACGGAAAAACCGTCTGAAACATGTACAGCGTCTCACAGAAATAAATAAATTGAGAAACGTTGCATCTTGTTGGTTGTACTCTGAGAACTATATGAGCCTATGCCGATGATAAACCAAACCACTAATTAAGACAAATGGGCCTAACTTTAAATAAAAACCTTCTGAAGCAATGAACCTCTCCCAGCAGCTGCAGGAAAACTTCTGCCGAGTGCGCTCCAGCTTACGAATGTCCACAGAAGTGATAGAATTCCACGCAACAGACACAGATTCCAACTTTGGCCCGACTAAAGTGCAGCATAAAGTCAGAAGGCTGTGCAGTGATGAAAAGGAGAAAGTCATAGAGCAAATTAACCTCAAGAGTCTAATAGCCTGGGAGAAAATGTTATCTACTTGGTGGTGAAAATGAAGCTATTTGTCTCTAAGCACTCCCACATCCCTGACGCAGTCCATGCATGTGATAGAATATTAACACAGCCTGTAAACAAAAGTATGTCAGTTTGTTTTGCTACAACAGGAAATGAATTTGGTTTTGTTGGCATTTAGTTTCATGTAAGACCTACAAAAAAAAAAAAACAGCCATATTGGGCAACACACATATACTTTGGAAAGTACTAATATAAAAGTGGGGACCACGGTAACGCAGGGGTAAGGTGCTGTGCTACAAATCGGAAGGTCGTTGGTTCAATCCCACCTGGTGTCAGTGGATTTTTCATTGACATAAAATCCTTCTGCTAGCACTCTGGCCCTGGGGTCGACTCAGCCTCTAACAGAAATGAGTACCAGGGGTATTTCCTGGGGGTAAAGGCAGCAGGTGCGTAAGGTTGACAACCTACCACCATCCTGTGCCGTTGTCACAAAATCTGGGAACCTTAACATCCTGAGAACCCACTGGGCCTGTTCAGGCCTGTAATGGGACTGATTTACTAATGTAAAAGTACTACACATTTCACATGTGAAATAACATTACATGAAGCACAATTTGTAAATACAGAACAGCTGCAACACTATACAGTATACCCCAGCAGAAACATTATTTGTTTCAGGTATACAAATATGAATACCCTGCATACAGGTGGTGGTGGTGGTGGTGGTAGTGGTGGTGGTAGTGGTGGTGGTGGTGGTGGTGGTGGTG
>Ga0123354_10002975_pt1 | contig 23046 bp, 16 predicted proteins | sample TergutLab28metaG_2_FD_97872 | JGI IMG/M metagenome (GOLD analysis project Ga0123354, IMG submission 97872) | Labiotermes labralis P4 segment gut microbial communities from Petit-Saut dam, French Guiana - Lab288 P4 | ecosystem: Host-associated > Arthropoda: Insects > Digestive system > Gut ... | reverse complement strand
GGCGAAATAGCCCTCGAAGAATCATCAAACACAGATCCACCGCATTAGAAAACTTTTGAAAAAACGTAAGAGTATTCATCTTTCAACCTCCGCAAGTCAAGTATATAATTCCCTTTTGAAAGGTCTATAAGCGCTATTACCAAGGCAAAAAGTACAAAAAAATTCCGCAACCAAAAAAGATTCCTGAACTGTATCAAAGAGGGTATTTCCTCTTTAAATCGTTTGTAGGCATTCGCTAAAAAGTAATCTCGCCTAAAGGGCCCCGTTTTCCACCAGACAAAATCTAAATTTCTCTTTTCTTTCTCTTTCAAGAATGGTCGTAGTTTTTTCGCTAATTTTTTTCCTTTTATATTAACTACCACAAGTAAGGAAATAAGAGTGAGGCCACTGATCGCTTCAACCAATGCTATTATGTTTTTCATAAACCACACTCTAAAGAAGTATCCACGTTCCTCAAAACATGATCGAATACCGCGCATCGATGGTGCTATCGTCGATGCCGAAGCGGGTCATCATAGACCATTTCTGTGACAGCCGCCACGTCAAGCGAATTGCGTCCTGCAAACCGTTCATGCTTTTATCGAGGCCAACGGAAAGATTTTTGTTGAGTCGTTTGCTGACGGTGATGATTTGCGTCGTTGTGCCGTCTTCCATTTGACCGGCGGCGATATTGATTTCGTCAATCACGCCTCCGAACAATTCATCGGTCAGCATTTCGCCGGAATCGCCGGCCAGCATGCTGTTCAATAACTGAAACAAAATCGCCGCGTCGCCTTTGTCCATGTTTCGGGTGCCGTGATCGAACAGCAGCCACGACAGCGTTTCATTGGCGGGCATCGACGGATTGGAATAAAGCGCCACGCTGGGCCGTATCGCCGTTCCCTTGACGGCCACGCCGGCATCGACCGATGAGTTCTCGCGAATCGCCAGAATATCGAGCGTTGGATTGTCGATTGGCCCCAAGAACGAAATGATGCCGCGCCGAATTTCGAGCCGCTGCCCGTAAGCGCGATAAATGCCTTCGACGGCGCGCACGTTGCCGAACGCGGTCAACGCTTGATTGGGGCGCGCGCGCAGTTTCAAGACGCCCGCCAGTTTGGTGTCGATGCCGTAGCCGCGGAAACGAAAGTTGTTGCCGAGATCAACGTCGAATTGCACGTTTGCCAGATTGACGCTCGATTCCTGCGACTGCTCGCCTACTACCACCACATCGTCGGACAAGCCCGGCACATCGCTGTCACGGTACTGGATACTGCCGTAGTTGGTTTTGAGATTGCCGAGCAACGAAACGCCTTGTTCGTCGTAACCCACGTCGGCGTTGCCGGTCACCACCAGTTCCATGTCGTGCCGCTGAATCAAACGCAAATGGTCGGCCTTGATCGCCAGTTGGGCGCGCGGTTTCCCTTCCTGAAAATTGATGCCGCCGGTAACAGCCATGTCGCCGCGCCCGCCGGTAAACACGAAACGCTCGATGGCAATACTTTGCTCCTCCAACGCCAATCGTATCTCGCCGTCGCTTAACGCAATGCCGGTTTCTCTGTCTTGCACCGAAAGACGGTCGCCGGTCATCGCGCCGACGTACACGGGTTGTCGCAGCGTACCACTGTGTTGCGCGTCCAGATGAAGGCTGCCGGTCAACTGAATATCGCCGATCAGTGAGGCGACGTTCGACAAATCGGGAACATCGCTTTGTACGCGCAACGTGAACGGCCAATCTTTCATCGCCGTGCCTTCCGGCGCCGTCAACGCCGTCTCGCCATCGACGTTGATTTTTCCGTAACGGTCGCTTTCAGCAACACCGCGCAGCGTCAGCCGCGCGTTCTTGACCTCGGCGCGCGCACCGAATTGCGACAAATGCAACGGCTGCCAGGTCGCGCGCGAAGTGACCCGCACCTGCGCATCGCCGCGCTCGCGGTGAATGTCGAGATAGCCTTGCAAGCTCGAAAGCGCTTCGCTCTCCTGCGAAAAAGACCAACCGCCGGACAACACCAGATCACCGCGTACCGCTGCTTCGTTACCCGCCAGCTTCATCCACTTCGCCACATCGACGTTTTCAATCGCGCCGTCGCTGCGCCAGCGCCCCGCTTGCCACTCTGCGCTTTTCAATTGCACGCGACTGTCGTTGGCGATCAACATGCCCGCGCCGAGGCTTACCTTGACATTGCCCGCCGTCTCCACGTCGATCGGCAGCGGCGCTTCCAATTTTATCGGCAACGATGGATACGCCACATCAAAGCGCGACAACGCGCCTTGCCAATGCGCCGCCGAATCGTCCCAATGACCGCGCAGCATCGCCGATACGTTGATCGTTTGCGTTTGCGATGGCGCTATCGTTTCGCCATGCGCCGTCAGCGTCGCCTGATGTTCCGCCGGAGTGCCGCTCAACGCCAACACGACGGTCGGCCATTGCACGCCGCCCGCTTCAATATTTTCCGAATCCAGATGAACGGTGAACGGCAACGCACTCAACGCTTCTTTCGCGTTCCATTGCGTATCGACCGTCAAGCGCGCATGCTGCGCCCGCATTGCGCCCGCTTGCAGCGCCGTGGCTTGCATTTGCGCGCGCAACGTCAGTTGCGAAAACGTGCCGCGCAACTCGCCGCCGCCTTGCGCGTGCCCGCTCAATCCGCTCCCCCACTGCGCCAGATCGGAAAGATTCACGCCGAAATGCAACACGTCGTTGTCTGCGCCGAGCGCGCCTTCCATCGTCAGCCGCGTTGTGCCCTGCGGTGAGCCAAGTTGCAACCACCCTTTCACTTGTTTGAGATGGTCTCCCGCCCACTGCGCTTCCCCTTCGCCGCTCATCGCTTTCGCCAACCATTGGCTCGACCGCAACGCATAACGCGCGCGCAGATCGAGCGTCGGCGACAACGCGCCGTCCAGGCCGAAGTCGCCGCCGATTTTTCCGGCGGGCGCGCCGAACGCAGCAGGATTCACGTCGTCAAACGTGCCTTGCATCGTCAGCATTTGCGCACCGAGATCATACTGTCCGGAAAATTTCGCCACGGCGCCGCGATACTTCACTTGCGCATCTTGCACCGCCAACTGTTGTTGTTTGTCGGGATCGACCCACCTCAATCCGAACTTCGCCGCCACTTGGTACAACGCATCGACGACGTCCACCGTGATCTCTGGCGCGCGGTACGGTCCCTGCAACCACACTTCGCCGTTCAGTTTGCTTTTCGGCGCGCCGTTCGCCAGCGTTGTCGCGTTCACGTTGCTCAACACCAGCCGCGCCCGCAACTGATCTTCGAGCAACCAACCTTGTCCTTCGATTTTTGCGCCGCCGAGCGTGGCCAGATTCAACTCGTAGAACGCAATCTGATCTTCCTGCACTTCAAATTCGCTGGTCAGCGATTCAATCGGCAGACGGTGGCGATCTGCTGTCCCCGCCAGCGCATTGGTAAGTTTCAAAGTGCCGTGCGCCACTTTGCCTGGCTCCGGTTTCAAATCCAGCGCCACGTTGAAACTTCCTTCCGGCAAGCCGGGAAAAATTTTCGCCGGATTCAAATCCTCGGTGCGCAGCGTCACTTCATGGAACATCGAATAGAGGTAGGGCGCAAAAAGATCGAAGCGACCGTCGCTTTCGACATTCATGTGTTCGCCGAAAAAGTGACCGTTCAAATGGAAATCGCGCAAATCGCCGTCGATGTTAAGATCGAAGCCGACCGGATGGTCTTCAAACTCGCCGCGATACGAAACCACGCCGCCGACCAGAAACGGCGCCGCGCCTTCAACGCCCAGCGCGCCGTAGAAAATGCCGCGCGCCGATTCGAGATGGTGGAGGCCGATCAAATGGCGATCGCCGTTGCTTTGCAGCGACAATTCGATGGCGTCGATCTGAATTTTGTCCCACGAAAAATGTTGCAGCGTCAGCGTATCAACAATGATGGACAGCGGCAACTTCAACGAACGCGGCGGCGACAGCGGTTCTTTCGGTGCGATCTCGGTCAGCGGTTTTGAGGTGATCGTCAGCGTTCCCGCGTCGAACATCGAAATCGACAACTCGCGTTGTCGCAGATTACGCCATAACGCCGTTCGTAAATTCCAGCGCCAGTGCGCGCGATCGAGCGACAAGTGAATCGTTGCGTCGTCGTAAGTCAAACCGCGAATCGTCACTTCGTCGAGCAAATCGCCTTCGAGTGATTGCAACGACACGATGCCGGTTTTGTTCACTTGTGCGATGAGCCAGACGCGCCCCTTCTCCGATTGCAGCAGCGCCACCGTCGTTCCGGCCGCCGTGATCAGCACGACAATCAGCGCCAGCACGGTATAGAGCGTGTAACGCAACCAGCGCGGCAACCAACGCTTCGTCGGTGTTTTCGGTGGCGTTGCCGTATCAGTCATAGCGCTTCTCAAAGTGACATGCCGAGGCTGAAATAAAACCGCCACGTTTGATTGTTGAGGCCATACGCCAGATCGGCGCCTAACATGCCGACCGGGCTGACCCAGCGCGCGCCGACGCCCACGCCGGTTTTGCCGCGCCAATCGCTCCAGGCATTGGCGGCGTCGCCGTAATCGGCAAACACCGCCGCGCGCCACTCCTTGTACACCATCTGCTGATATTCGAGCGAGCCGGTCGCCAGCACGCGCCCCGGCCACGCCGTCACACCGTGAATGATTCCCAACGATTGATAATCGTAACCGCGCACGCTGTTGCTGCCGCCGGCGCGAAACAGATAATCGCTCGGCACTTTCTCCGGATAGTGGGTCAACGTCTGGCCGATTTCCAGGCGCGCCAGCGCCACGTTGTTGTCGCCAACTGGCCAATACTGAATGCCGCGACCGTACAAGCGCGCAAAACTTTCGTCAGTCAACAAACCTTTCACTGCGACGCTGCTTTCCAGTTGGAGGATGTTGCCGCTGCGCGGGTTGCGTTGCGTTTGCACGTCGCGCCGAATCCAGCGGTAACTGAACGGCAGCGCTCTCATGCTTTCGTCGGCGCCGTAATCGTCGCGTCGATTTTCATTGACGAACTCGACGCTCATGATGCGCTCGATCAAACCTTCGGTTTTGGAACGCGACATGCCCAACTTGCCGACGCGCGAACGAATTCCCTGAAGATTGCTGTCGTTGAACGCGGCGTACAGTCGGTTCACATAGCCGCTGGTTTCCTTCGGAAAACTCAGCCCGATTTCCGCTTGCTGTTCCCGACTGCTCAAATTCAACATGCTGTCGAACACCCAGCCGCGATTCAAAAGGTTGTTGTAAGTGTAGCCGGTCTGCAACCGCATCCCGTAGTTGGTGCTGAAGCCGACGCCGAGGTCGAGTTTGTTGTGCGGCAATTCCTGAACAGTCACCGTCACTGGCGCCACATACGGCGCGTCCTCGCTCGGCAGGGTCTCCACCACCACCCCACCGAAATACGGCAAACTTTGCAACTCGCTCTGCAAGTTCAGCAAATCGCGCCGCTGATACGTCGCGCCGGGTTTGAAGCGAATCAAATCGCGCACCACTTTTTCGGGGTAACTTTCCAATCCGACAATCGACACCTCGCCGAACACATAAGCCGGACCGCTGGCGATGTCCATCGTCAACGTCGCCTGATGCGTTTTGAGATCGACTTCCGCTTTGCTGGAAGTGATCGTTGCCGTGGCGTAGCGACGCGAAACGATGTAATCGAGCGCGCGCCGCTTGCTGTCGTCCCACGCCGCCTGCTCGAACGCCGCGCCCTCCGGCAAGCGCCACAACCAGCGACTCAGCGCGCGCCGGAACTGCGCCATCATTTCCTCGTCTTGCTCGATCGCGCCGGTCACGCGCACATCGACTTTCTTCACGCGCACTTGTGGCCCCGGCGTGACCTTGAGAACGACGGTGACGCCGTTATCGTCTTGCCGCACTTGCGCGTCCGTTTGCGCTTCAAAGTAACCCAGCGTTTTCAACAACGACTGCACGTTGTGCGGCACTTGATCGACCAGCAACAAAAAATCTTCTTCGACAACGTCCTTGCGCTTCTGCATCCGGTAAAGATCAAGGTATTTTTGAAGATAATCGGCAACGCCATTGGGCGCGTTCATCTCGATGCGGTATCCGTTCGTCGCCAACGCTACCCGCGCGCTGCTGTTTTCTGCACTGTTGTTTTCTTTCGGAGGCAACGTTTGTCCCCAAACCGCCGACGCGATGAACCCGCCAACGAGAAAAAGGCCGATCTTCCCTCGACGTTTTTTCACGGCGGTTGCTTTGTTGAAAACCATGGCTTTGCCATCAACGCCGCGACACTTGCCCGATACGAAGAATTACAAACCCCATATCGCATCAGTCGTCACTTTGAGCCAATCCTTGCGTGCTCTCGCTTTCGACTCACCCGCTCTGAATCGACACACCAGCATCCAAGTCGCCCAGATGATGGCGACCAACACCACAAGAACGCAGAACAACGTGACGAGTGCGTCGAGAGCGTTCATCGGAGTTCCACGCTAACCACGACACACGCTGGCGTTTACCAGCAGCAGTTCTCTCGCCTGATTGCCGTGTTTGCCTCGAAGCAACACGCTTTGCCCGGCGGTTAGCGGTTTCAGCATCGTCGCGCTGACATCTTCGACGCGCGTCAACGCAATGCCGTTGGCGCTCAACAACACGTCGCCCCCTTGCAAGCCGAGCATCGCGGCGTGACCGCTGTCGGCGCGCACCACCAGCCCGCCGTCTTTGGCGTCCAGCAGCGCGTAAAAAGTTTCCGGCTGCATCAGCGCGCCTTGCAGCAACTCGGTGTTGAGCCGCACCACCCCGCCTTTGAAATCGGTCGGCACGCAGGCGGCGTTGGCAGAAACAGCGGGCGCACCCTTGCCGGTTTTGTCAGCGATTTTGTCAGTTAAGGCCGCGCTCTTTTCTTCCGACCGTAAAACCACCCGTCGCTCCGCCCCCGACGATTCTCGCAGAATGATGGCATTCGGCTCGATTCGGGTCAGTGTCGCCTGCCCCGCCACCTCGTCGCCCACCCGCGCGATGTACACACTCGTCCCGACCCGAAACACGGCATAGCCCCGCCCCTCGTTTTCCGCGATCAAGCCCAACAATTTCAATTCGCCCTTGAGCACGACATTTTCCGGCTTCGCTTCCGACGCGCCCGCCGCACTGCCGAAGAGCGGCGTCGCGCGCAGTACGGCGGGCGGCGAGGCGATGGGCGACGGTGCGATGTGGGCGGACTTCGGCCCTACGGCATACCATACCCACCAAGCGACGGCGACCGCCAGCGCCACGATGCCCAGCACCACGGCCAACCCGTTCGCAAAAGTTTCCATTTTTTCGCGAACACGGGTAGCGCGGGAGGCGGGACGGGGGGTGGATCGAGAGGCAGGGCGGGAAGGCAGAGTCATGGGTTTGACGAAAAAACGCAAAGATACGCTCATTGTACACATCCCTAGCGCCCTTCGCCTTATCGCCCGTTATAATTGCCTCTTTCATTTCCCTTCGAGTTGCCGATGACCGTTTCGATCAAAACCGCCGACGAGATTGCCGCGATGCGGGTCGCCTGTCGGCTCGCCTCGGAAGTGCTCGACTACATCACGCCCTACGTCAAGGCCGGGGTGACCACCGCCGAGTTGAATCGGCTGTGCCACGATTATCAGGTCAATGTGCAGGGTGCCACTCCGGCGCCGCTCAACTACGCGCCGCCCGGGCACACGCCTTATCCGGCGTCGGTGTGCATTTCGCTCAACCACGTCGTCTGTCATGGCATCCCCGGCCCCAAGAAACTGAAAGCAGGCGACATTCTTAACATCGACGTCACGGTCATCAAGGACGGCTTCTACGGCGATTCGAGCCGGATGTATTGCGTTGGTTCGCCGTCGATTCTCGCCAAACGTTTGATCGACGCCACTTATCAGGCGATGTGGCGCGGCATTCGCGTCGTGCGACCGGGCGCGCACTTGGGCGACATCGGCCACGCCATTCAGCGCTTCGCCGAAGCGCAGGGCTTTTCGGTGGTGCGCGAATTTTGCGGGCACGGCATCGGTCGCGGCTTTCACGAAGACCCGCAAGTGCTGCATTACGGTCATCCCAACACCGGCATCGAATTGCAAGAGGGCATGATCTTCACCATCGAACCGATGATCAACGCCGGTCGTCACCATTTGCGCATGCTGGCTGACGGCTGGACGGTGGTCACCGCCGATCATTCGTTGTCGGCGCAATGGGAACACACTGTGCTCGTCACCGCCGACGGCGTTGATGTGTTGACCGTCTCCGCCGACACGCCGCCTCCGCCGCCTGCTTATTGACGATGGCCGCCTCTTTCCTGACAGCGGAACAACTGGCGGCGCACCGAACGACTTTGAGCGAGGCGCGCGAAGCGTTGCGCAACGCTTTCATGACGCACCCCGACGCTTCGCTCTTGCTGCGCCGACACAGTTCGCTCGTCGATCATTTGTTGCGCGCGTTGTGGCGCGCCTTGCCTGCCGCTGTCACCCGTCACGGCGTTCTGATCGCCACCGGCGGTTACGGGCGCGGCGCCTTGTTCCCTTACTCCGATATCGACGTGGCCGTCATCCTGCCCGCGCCGCCCGATGACGAAACCCGCGCTGCGCTCGGCTGGCTGGAAACCACGCTGTGGGATGTCGGGCTGGCGGCAGGCTTCGCTGTGCGCACTCTCGAAGAACTGCACGACATCGACGCGCTCGACATCACCGTGCAAACGGCGCTGGTGGAACACCGCTACCTCGCCGGTTCACGCTCGTTGTTCCGCCGCTTTGAAGAAACGTTGACCACGCGATTGACCTTCTCGCGTTTCTTCGAAGCGCGTCGTTTCGAGCAAGAGCAACGCCATCTGAAACACCGCGACGCGCTCTACAATCTCGAACCGAATCTGAAAGAAAGCCCCGGCGGTCTGCGCGACATGCACGGCCTGCGCTGGCTCACTCGCGCCGCCGGTTTCGGTTTTCGCTGGCGCGACATGGTGGCGCGCGATTTGCTCACCGCCTCCGAAGTGCGCGCGTTGCAACAGCAAGAACACTGGCTTAACACGCTGCGCATCCGACTACATTATCTGGCGGGTCGCGCCGAGGAACGCCTGCTCTTCGATCATCAAACCGCGCTCGCCGAACAAATGCACATCGCCGGAAAAGGATCGCGCCGCCCCGGCGAAATTTTGATGCAGCGTTATTACCGCGCCGCGCAAACCATTCGCCGTCTCAACACCTTGCTGCTGCAAGTGCTCGAAGAGCGTTTGGCACCGCCGCCGAAAACGCGCCCGCTCGATGCGTATTTCACCCAGCGCGGCAACCTGCTCGACATCGACGATCCGCAACGCCTGGTACATACGCCGTCGGTTTTGTTCGACGTGTTTCTGCATTGGCAACACAACACCGACATCGTCGGTCTGTCGTCTCGCACCTTGCGCGCGTTGAACGACGTTCGCCCCCGCATCAACCGCGCCTTTCGCGCCGATCCGATCCATCGCGCCAAGTTCATCGAAATCTTTCGCGCCCCGCGCGGCATCCTGCACACGCTGCGAGTGATGAACCTCTACGGCTTGCTCGGCCAATACCTGCCGCCGTTCGGTCGCATCGTCGGCCAAATGCAGCACGATCTTTTTCACGCTTACGCCGTTGACGAACACATCCTGATGATGGTGCGCCACCTGCGCCGTTTCAGCGACGACAACGCCACTCACGAATACCCGCTGTGCTCGCGCCTGATGGCCGACTTTGCGCGCCCCGAAGTGCTGTATCTGGCGGCGTTACTGCACGACATCGCCAAAGGGCGCGGCGGCGATCACGCCTTGCGCGGCAGCTTCGTCGCCCGTCGCTTTTGCGCGCAACATCCGTTGCCAAAAGACGACGCGGCGCTGATCGTTTGGCTGGTGCGCGAACACTTGACCATGTCGCTCGTCGCTCAACAAGAAGACACCACCGATCCGAACGTCGTCGCCCGTTTCGCGCGACGCGTCGGCAGCGAGCGTCGCTTGATCGCGTTGTACCTGATGACCGTCGCCGACATTCGCGCCACCGGCCCCAAAATATGGAGCAAGTGGAAAGCGCAACTGCTCGAACATCTTTTTGTCGCGGCGCGCGCGCATTTGCACCGCGACAGCAGCGACGCCCTCGATTCCATCGCGCAGAAACAGCGCGACGTGCTCGAGCAACTGCAAGCGCGTGAATTGGGCGAGCCAACCGCGCTGTGGCAAACCCTCGACACCGCCTACTTTCAGCGCCACAGCCTCGACGATTTGTGCTGGCACGCTACCGAATTGCACGATCGCGTCACTACCGCAGCACCGATCGTGCGCGTTCAGCCGTTACCGCAAGAAGCCGGCTTGAAAATCATGGTTTATCTGCGCGACCATCCCGGCCTGTTCGCGCAACTGTGCCACTTCTTCGGACGCCATCATTTGAGCATTCTCGAAGCGCGCATTCATACGACGCGCCACGGCTACGCCCTCGACACCTTCGCCGTGGATGTTGCCGACTCGCGTTTGGCCGACCCGCGTTTGGCCGATGACGCCGCACGCGCCGCGCTGGAAGAAACGCTGCGCCGTTTCCTGCAACAGCCGCCGCCCGCCGCGCCGTTGCCGATGGGAAAAAAGAGTCGTCGTCTGCAACACTTTCCGTTGACGCCGCACGTTCGCCTTACCTCGGACGATGACCCGCGTCGCGGCCTGCTCGAAATCGTCGCCGGCAATCGCACCGGCCTGCTCGCCCATCTGGCACACGCGCTCGCCGACGCCGACATCAACGTCGAAAACGCCCGCATCAACACCTTGAGCGAGCGCGTCGAAGATATTTTTGTGATCTCAGGAAAAAAACTGGAAAGCGCCGAACACCGAGCCAAGTTAAAAACCGAATTGCAAAAAGTGTTGCTGGCGCCTTGAGCAAACCTTCTCGTCACAACTTCACTCGATTAGGCGCTTCATCTACCGGCAATTCATAAGGCAGCGGCAGCAAGATCAGCGTCGCGCCATCGGGACTGGCGACGTGTATCGAATCATCGGCAGCAGCGGTTTGGAACGAGGCCAGCATGATTTGTCCTTCTCGATCGGGCGCGGCGTTGACGATGACCCCGCAACTTTGCTCGCCGAAGGTCGGGCTGTACAGTAGGGTACCCGCAGCGAAAACAGCGGTGTCTTCACAACGCGCCAGATACATCCGCTCTTTGACGCGCCCTAGATAACGCGCGCGCGCGATGATTTCCTGCCCGGGGTAACAACCTTTCTTGAAATCGAGTCCGCCCAGCGCGTCCCAGTTGGCAGCTTGCGGGATCAGGCGGTCAGCCGTCGCGGCGGTGATCAACGGGATGCCGTCGAGAATCGCCGCGCGTCGCCAGAGATGGCGACCGACCCAAGGAAAGTGTTGACTGAATTCGCGCCAATGTTCGAGCAGCGTTTCCAATGGCTGAATGAGGAGCAAGCGATTCAGCGATAACGCGGCAAGGATGGCGCCGTTTGGCTTTTGCGTGTGATAAAGTTTCGGCGACGCATCCAACCCCATCTTTTCCGGCGCCAGCGTTTGCACATCATGAGCGCCGCAAAGGCCGAGAAAGGCGTATCGAGCGCTGACATCTTCGAGCGTCACCTTGGCGCGCAACACATACATCGACAAGCGTTTGCGGACGGCCTCGACCAGATCGGCGGCAAGCAGAATAAAAAATACCGGCGCGTCGGTATCGTTGCCGTCGCGCCACAGAAAAAGACTCGCCAGCATCCGCCCTTTGGGTGAATTGTAAGTGCTGTGCTGCCCTTGCCCCGGCGCTAGCGCCATAACGTTGGTGGAGAACTGGTTGTGCAGAAAAGTGGCGGCATCGACGCCGCTGACACGCAGCAGACCGAAATCGGCGGCATCGGCAAGGCAAACGCCGCGATCGAAAGCGTCACATTCGGCAAGGTAATCGCCGAAATCGACAATCACGTCATCGACAACGCGGCCGCCGAGATTGGCGAGGAAAGAGGTTTGAGGATTCATGCGTAATGTGTTTTGCAAAATAGGTAAAAGAATGTTCTATTATCGCGCAAAGCGGGGGCTTAAGGAAATGTTGATTTGTTCTGTTTGTCCTGAGCTTGTCGAAGGGCAAACAGAATTTTGTTGCGGGCTTCGACAGGCTCAGCCCGAACGGTCAGGAATGGCTCAGCGCTCCTTTACCCTGCTTTGTCAACAACCGCCGACCCTTTCAGCAACCCGCCTAAAAGTCCGAGGACAGCGATGGTCAGCACGATCACTGCACCCGTCGGCCAATCCATCAACGCCGACACCGCCAGCCCCAGCGCGTAGCCGCAAGCGCCGAGCGCATACGCCGCCATCACTCGCTTTCGACCTTGCAGATGGCGAGTCACTAGCGCCGGCACGATCAAGCTCGTAAAGACCAGATACACGCCGACCAGTTGCACGGATGCGGTAACCGCCAACGCAAACAGCACGTAAAAACCGAGACGCCCCAATTTCTTCGCCAACAATAACCACAGCGCCAGCACAATGATGGTCAACACCGCCATCGCCTGTAATTGGGCGGCGTTCACCCAGAGAATTTGTCCGACCAGCAAATCTTTCAAGTGTTCGCCGCCGTGCGGATTCCCCGCCAACAACAAAATGCCGACGCACGACGCCAGCACAAAGAGCACGCCGATCAACGCTTCTTGAACCGTCGGCCAATGTTTCTCCGTCCACGTCAAAATGAGCGCGCCCAACAAAGCGGCGCTGACGGCGGCAACTTGCACCGCCCAACCTTCCGGTTCCCATCCCATCGCATCGGCGGCAATCACGCCGACGCCGGCGATTTGCGCAATCGCCAAATCAATGAAAACAATGCCGCGCTGGAGCACCTGTATTCCCAGCGGCACATGCGTCGCCAGCACCAGCAGACCGGCGATCATCGCCGGTCCCAGAATGCTGAGATCCAGGCTGCCCCAATGCAACATCGCGTTCATGAGTTGGCCTTCAAAAGAAGTGCAATCGTATCGTCGAACAAGCCGAACAAGTCTTTGGCTTGATCGTCGCCGCCCACCGTGAACGGCAACACGACCACGGGAATTTTGGCGCGCTCCGACAACCATTCCGAACTGCGCCCATCGTTGTACGCAGCGCGCACGATCATCTTCGCCGGTTGTCGTTGCAATTGTTCCAGCACTTCACTCAAATGACCGCTGGTCGGCTCGACCCCCGGCTTCGGTTCCAGCGTTGCCACTTCATTCAACCCCAACCACTGTTCGAGATACGGGAAGCCTTTGTGTTGCACCACGATGGCCGCGCCGCGCAACGGCGCCGCTGCTTTTTCCCAGCGCGCCATCGCCGTTTTCCAGCGTGACAAAAAATCCGCGTAGCGCGCTTTGTAATCGGCGGCATTGGCGGGATCGATCTCACTCAATCGTTGCGATAACGCTTCTGCAATCACGGCAAAGTTGCGCGGGTCGGTTTGAATGTGCGGATTGCCCGAAGGGTGAACGTCGCCGTCGGCGCGATCCAGCCGCGTCGGCACTTCGAGCTTGCGCACGAACTCGGCGGCTTCAAAGTAGCCGGGCTTGCCGGGTTGAATCGCGGGGTTGCCCGATTGCCGCAACAAAATCGGCAACCAGCCGATTTCCAGTTCCGCGCCGGTACACACCAGCATGTCGGCGGTACGCACTGCCGCCAGCAAACTGGGCTTGGCCTGAATGTGATGCGGGTCTTGCAACGCCGTCGTTGCCACATACACTTTGGCTTTGTCGCCCGCCAATTCTTGTGTCAATGCGCCCCACTCCGGTTCGCACGCCACCACTTTGATGGCCGCCTGCGCCGACGGAAAAAACAGCGCGCAACAACCCAACACCACGGTCAAAATCAAAAGCGTTTTTTTCATGACTGAAACCCTTTGAAAAAATATCAGAAAATATGAGCGCCATGCGCGCCGAGGCTCATCTGGTATTGCAGATAAACCTGATAGTCGGTCAAGTTCTGGCGCGAACGATCTTGTGCGAACTGCAAGCGGATGCGGGAAAACTCGCTGGGCGACCAGTCGAACATGAGCGTCGCCCGATGCGGGTCGTAATTCGTCGGCGCCAGATACGCTTGATTGTCGCCGTAGTGCACCGTGCCGCCGTACAACTGATCGTAGCGCAAGCCGACACGCCAGGCGGGCATGAATTGATACACCCCTTGCAAATACCAGCCACTTTGTCGCGACAGATAATTGCCCGTATGATCCAGCCCACTCGTGTCGTAAGCCAGGTCACCGGCTTCACGACGATAAAAATACTCGCCCTGCAATTTGAAATTGGTGCGCTCGCCGTTGCCGTTGGGCGCCCACTTCCAGACGAAATCACCGATGAAAAGATCGCTGGCGCCGCTGAAAGCGTTATCCACCATGCTGTTGGCGACATTCGCCGCTTCATACGTCCGGTTCTGCGGATCGGCGTGCAGATACGACACGCCGGCGCGCCAACTGTTGCTGTCGCCGACATCGCCTCCGGTATGCGCAAAGGCGGTAAAGACGCCGACGCCGTTACTGTTGTTGTCCGTTGCCGGAAAGCTGTTGCCGAGTCCCGCTTCCATTCCCAACTCGATGAATTGATCGGTCGGCAACAACCATTTCAACTGCGCGCCGTCATTATGAAACTGCGAGCCGAGAAACGCTTGATACACCAGCGGACTGTCCACGAAATCCCAAGTGTGCGAATGCTGCTCGTTCAAATAACCGACGCCGGAATAGAATCGCCCCGCCTTGATTTTCACGCCCGCCGGTAACGCTGTCGTTTGAAGGAAGGCTTCTTCGATACTGGCGTTGTTTTCAGAGTCAAAAGAGAGATTGAACGCGCCATAGAACCAAGGGTCGATGTTGGCGGAAATTCCCAACTCGGATTCGCCGAGATTGAAACTGCGCGGCCCCGTGCCGATATCGCCGCCGGGCATGAAGCCCGTGATCTGATAACCGTTCGGATTCTGCGACAAGTGAGCATACGTTCCCGACAAGATCAACGAAATGTCGGGATTGAACGCGTTGGTGCTGGCCGGTGCGCCCGCCGCAACGGGCACGACTTCCGCCGCTGAGGCTGTGTTCGTATTTTTGTTATCCGCCGTATTGCCGTTGCTTGCCGTCGATGTCGGTGCTGGTGTTGACGTTGGTGTCTGCCCCGCCGCTTCTTCGGCTTTCTGCAAGCGCGCCTCCAACTCGTGAATGCGCGACTCGTAATCCTTCTTCATCTCCTCGATCTGCCGACGAATCTCCTGAAGATCGGTACTGTCCGCCGCCCACGCCGACGGCGCCAGCCACAGCAACAACAACATCCCGACCAGCAGCGTCGAAAGTTTTTTCTTCTTCATTCCATGCTCCATAGCGAACAGGCGCAACGCGCGCTCATGAGCGGCCTTGCCTGTTTTCGTTTTGATCAAATACCGCTGCTCCGAAAGCGAACTTCGCTTCGGAACCTTCGGCATCAGAAAAATCCGTCAGACCGCGACGGGTGGGGCGCGAGAGAAATAAGCCGGAGTGAAAGACGCTTCGATGGAGACCGGCAAGATCGCTTCGATCCCATCAGCGCCTTCGATAGTCGCCAGGGTCGGCGCTTTCGCCGTAGTCGGCGCAGGCGTGCTCAGCGGAGAAAAGGAAAGGCACTCGGCGCAATAGTGCGATGAGGAATCCTCATCGGGATGGTGATGGTGAAAATGCGAAGCCGCATGCGCAAACGCCGCCATCTGCGCCGACAACAACAGCACAGGCAGAAGAAGAACCAGAAAGCGGCGAAAAATTCGGATCACAACAAACCTATCGGGTGAAAACTTGCCGTCGAAGCGCGCTTCCGCCCGATCGGCAAGCAATTATGCTCCCATAAAAGCATGACGGCAAGGCGTTTGAATGGTACCCGCCCGTAAACCGGCGCGGCGCGTTATCCTCCGCGCCCGCGCCGCAACGCCAAAAATCTGATCGAATTTTTCTTCGGTCTCCGCAAACTTCAAGGCGTATTGCGAGGTGTGCTGTGTTAGCGCCATCATGAATGTCCCTGAATTATGTCTAAACCTCAAGCTGCAAAATTCAAACTGCTGTCGCCAGATGATTCAACGTCACGTAATCGGTTTTGCCCGTGCCAAGCAACGGCAGCGTCTCGATCCGCACGATCTTCTTCGGCACCGCCAGCCCGGGCATCCCGATTTGTTGCGCCGCTTGCTGCAACGCTATCCGATCGAGCGCCGCGTCCGTCGTGAAAAGCACCAGTGCTTCGCCTTTGCTCGCGTCGGGCTGGCTGGTCACGGCATGCTGCGCGGCGGGCGAGGCGGAATACGCCAGTTTTTCCACCGTCTCCAGACTTATCATTTCTCCCGCCACTTTGGCAAACCGTTTTACTCGCCCGACGATGCGCACGAAACCGTCTTCATCAACCTCGACCACATCGCCGGTCTCATACCAGCCTTCGCCGATTGCCGACGACGGCGCTTGCAACTCGCCGGGACGGTCGATTTTCAGATAGCCACTCATCACATTGGGGCCGCGAATATGCAGAATACCACCATGGTCGATTCCCGGCACGGGTTGCAAACGATATTCGATGCCGGGCAGGAGTTGCCCGACCGTACCGCTGCGGTAAGCCATCGGCGTGTTCACCGCGATCACGGGCGCGGCTTCGGTCAGTCCGTAACCTTCCAGAACGCGAATGCCGAACTTTTCAAACCACTGTTCGCGTACCGACGCGGCGAGTTTTTCCGCGCCCGCCACCACGTAACGCAAACGGTAAAAATCGTAAGGATGCGCAAAGCGGGCGTAATTGCCGAGGAACGTGCTGGTGCCAAACATCACTGTGAAGCCGCGATCGTAAGCGAGTTCGGGAATCACCCGATAGTGCAATGGCGACGGATAGAGAAACAAACTCGCGCCGGTGAGCAACGGCAACAACGTTCCGGCGGTCAACCCGAACGAGTGGAAAATGGGCAGGACGTTCAACACGCGGTCGTCGCGGGTGAAATCGGTGACGGCGCGAATCTGCGCGATGTTGGCGAGAATGGCGCGATGCGAGAGCACAACGCCCTTGGGCTTGCCTTCGGAACCCGACGTGAACAACACCGCCGCCGCGTCTTCGGGCGTCGCATTCACTTCAACGCCGCGCGGGCGGAACATTCTGCCGAGAAGCCAGAGCTTGTCTGCAAAAGACATCCGCTCGCGCAAGTCTTCGAGATAAACGATGCGCTCCAATCCTTGCAGCGCCGAAAGCGCGCCACCGAGTTTCGCCTGCTCGATAAAAGTGCGTGACGTGATCAGCGTACGAATCTGCGCCACGTCACACGCGGCCTGCATGCCATCCGTGCCCGCCGTGTAATTGAGCATCGCCGGTATCCGCCCGAACGCGCTCAAACCCAGGAACAAGCCGACCGTCGGCGCCGCGTTGGGCAGAAGCAGCCCGACTTTCTCGCCGGGGCGCGACAAGCGCGACGCCATTCGCCCCAGCGCCAGCGACATCTTGAGCAAATCGCGGTAAGTGTAATTCACCTGCTTCATGTCTTCCAGCACGCGACAACGGCGCCCGTGAATTTCGATGGCGTCACAAAACGCGCCGAACAACGTGCGCGGCTTCGGCTGTGCCAGTACCATCTCCAGCATCAAATGCCGCAACGCTTCGCCCGCCTGGTGACGACGCGCTTTGGCGTGGTTCGCATCGGGCGTTGACAGCGTCGTCGGCGGCAACACCGTCACCGTGATGCGCGGAAAAAGTTTGCGCGGCCAACGCACCATCCGCGAAAAGTAACTGCGCGCCAACCCTTCCAGCCGCACGGGGAGAAGCGTCGCGCCGGTTTTGGTCGCCGCGAATGCGGGGCCTTCGTAAACCTTCATCAATGCGCCGGTCAACGTGATCCGTCCCTCCGGAAAAATTACCACCGGCCTGCCCGATTCAAGCAAGCGCACCACCTGCTTCATCGCCATCGGATTGGCGGGATCCACCGAAAGATAATCCGCCATGAGACCCAACCCCCAGCGAACGAGCCGCCGCTTGACCACTTCAGTGTGCACGACGAACACCGGATTCTTGACCGGCAGAAAAAGCCCCAACAAAATCCCGTCGAGAAAAGATTCGTGATTGGCAATCACTAACATAGGATGACCGACGCCGACCGCCGGAATCTCCTCGCCGCCCTGAACTTGCACCCGAAAAAGCACTCGCGCCAGCCCGCGCAGCAGAAATTGAAACACCGAACGAACCACCGTTTTTGCAGGGCTTGTGTTTAACATGTCTGAAAATTCCGTTGCCTCAAATGAAAAAATGGATTCCTTGACGCTGATGGTAGAGGCGCCGTTTTATCGAGGCAAGCGCTGAGAGCCAAGTATCGAATTTTTAACCTTTACAGCCTGCGCCTCGATACGTTTCGGAGGGCTGGGCGCGTCGGGCAAGTATCGTAAGATCGGTGGAGCGCAGAGAAACCCATCCCAATCCACTACGGATTGGGGTGAAATGCAAGGCGCTACTATCGTAGGGACACGGCGCGCCGTGCCTCTACCGGCGACCGTATTACTTGCACAGAAACCCGTACTCAAACACCAGAGGCCGCAGCTTCTGGCTCAAAGCATCGTAGGCTTCTTTGAATGGATCGAAATTCACGGCGATGTTATCGCTGCTGGCCTCCAGTGCTTTGCGGATTTGATACCAGCCGACATCAGGGCGGTTTAGCTTCAATTCATCGCGGATTTTCTTCTCGAATTGAGTCGCGTGATACAGCTTCCACAACTTCAATCCTTCGGCCATAACTGCTCTAGCCTCATCGGACAACTTCAGCTTGGCAAGGTATTTGACCATGAAGTCCGATTCAAACTTTCCCTTTGAGTCAACTTGAGATTCAGTAAAAGGAATGAAATGGTTGACCAAAGACCATTTTTTTCCACTCCACTCCAAACCATTTGCGCCAGCGGACAGGTTGGAGCCGTTGAAAAGCATCCAGATCAAACAGTCAGTTTTGAACTCCTCGTTTAGTTTTTTGGTGGGTTGCAGGAACTGGTCGCGGTCGTTCAGCCAAGTGTGTTTTATTAATCGTCGCACAGAAAAAACAACGGCAACCTGCCAAAGATTTTCTTTTGTGATATATAGCCCGCCGCCGTTGCCGCCCGTATAAATGGATGACGCAATCAGCGTCTCCTGCCCAGCATGCTGCAAATCATTATTGCTCGCATACAGGTAGCCGATCATCGTATCGCAAGATTTTTTCATCCGCGGGTTCTTGGAGATTGAAACCGCGTTTGAAAGAGGCAAAGCCATCTCGTCATTGGTCGCCGGTTTTTCAATCCATTCATTCAGATAGGTGTTGTTTGACTGATTACTGAAATTCTTCTCTCCGACTGAATCGCCGTATTTAGTCAGTACCTGCGCTCTGATGCCGGTGATAGGCTGCGGCTTGGATGTGTCCCATATTAAAAAGCCGATAGGAAAATCGCCTGTAAGTCCATCAAAAGCCTGACTATGAACCACAAACCCGCCGAGATAACTTGCTTGCCAGTTGTCTCGAAACTTTTCAAAATTCGGGGCGACAACATATTTTAGTTTGCTGAACATGGCAAGCGTCGCGTCGGGCAGCTCTTTCTGAATCCTGGCCAGAAATTGAACGAACAATTCCTTGCTGGCGTAACCGACACCCATTTGAATATTGATTTTTGATTGCTCGATGCCTTTTTTGTTGGTATCGCCTTTGCCGATGCCTGATCCTGTTTCTCCATAGGGCGGGTTCATCAGCACAAGAATTTTCTTCGCGCCTTTTTTCTTCGTCTTGGCATCTTCGATGATTTGCCGCAAAGCCATCGGCACTTTGCCGGTCAACGCATAGTCGATCTGGCCGTCTTCCGTAATATCGTCATTCAGGTAATCGTACTGGAATTTGGTTGCTGCGACACAAGTATGGCTGGCAGTCATAATGTCCAATTCGGCTTTGTCGAGTGTGCTCATGAAAATCTGGCGGTGGTTGGAATGCTTCACCTCCAAATTGCCCACGCCGCAGCACATGTCCCACACAATGTATTTCTGTTGCCAGTTTTTTCCCAATGTTTCGGCCAGCACATCGTAGGCTTTGTCCACGATGTGCAGCGGCGTGTAATAAGCGCCCTTGAATTTCTGTTCGTCCAAAGGAAGCAAGCTGTCTCGTCGCTCCAGCAAATAGGCGCGGCAATCTTTATCCGGCGGGCGATGGTAAATCGCCCAGAAATTCCGATAACCCTTTTCGCTGGCAAGCTCGTACATTTTCCCGTCAAGAAGAAAGACGGGCTTGACCCCTTCGTGCAGCAAGCGCGCAGGCAAATCAGCCATCGCCGCCTTGTTGCCGTCGTGCATGATGTCGGCGAAGAAAAGTAAGGCGTAATCCGTTTCGTTGACGCCTTCCAACTCGCGCCCGATCATCTCCACCCATTTGTCGAACACTTGCCGCAGGTTGTCCGGCGTGATAGGCGTTCGCACCAGCTTGCCCGCCTTGATAGCGTGCTTGACGGCCTCGACAAACTCCTTTTCATGGCTCTCTATCTTGTAAACAACGAAATGCGTTTCGATGTAGGGCGCTGCTTGCGCCGCCACGCTTTTATCCACCGCCGAGCCTGACTTGGGCCACTTGATGGATTTATCTTCCAGAATCGGCAGGGCTTTAACTGTTTCCATGATCGCCGCTTTCTCGCGGTCGATAACCGCCAGAAAAGGGGGGATGCGTTCTCCCTTCTTGCGCGCGTCGCGCACATAGAAAAGCAACTGAGTAAACATCAGCACCGGTGGCGCTGCGGCTTCTTTGGCTTCAAACCAGATTTCTTCGGTTTGGATGTCGATGAGGCCCTTATTGTATTTCTTCAGCCCCAAGGCTTTGATGTAAGCGTCTTTGACATCCTCTTCAGATTTCGTTTTTTGAAGCGCGTCTAACAGGCTCATGAGGTCTCCGGCGGGAAGATTTTTCGTCTGATTTATTAATTATAAGCCCGCAGGCATAGGTTAGGTTGTACTTTGCAAAGTCAGCCTACACCTTCCGATAAACTTCCGCCCCTTCTTTCACGAACTCAACCGCTTTGCTTTCCATGCCTTTGGTCAACGCTTCTTGCTCTTTGATGCCTTGCAATGCTGCGAAGTCGCGCACGTCTTGGGTGATTTTCATGGAGCAGAAATGCGGGCCGCACATCGAGCAGAAATGCGCGATCTTCGCGCCTTCCTGTGGCAACGTGGCGTCGTGGTAAGCACGCGCGGTATCAGGGTCGAGGCCGAGGTTGAATTGATCGTCCCAGCGAAATTCAAACCGCGCTTTCGACAGTGCGTTATCGCGCAGTTGCGCAGCCGGATGCCCCTTGGCGAGATCGGCGGCGTGCGCAGCGATTTTGTAGGTGATGATGCCGGTTTTGACATCTTCCTTGTTCGGCAGACCGAGGTGTTCTTTCGGCGTGACGTAGCACAGCATCGCGGTGCCGTACCAGCCGATCTGCGCCGCACCGATGGCGCTGGTGATGTGGTCGTAGCCGGGTGCGATGTCGGTCACCAGCGGGCCGAGCGTATAGAAAGGCGCGTCCTTGCACCACTCTTGTTCCAGTTCGACGTTTTCCTTGATGCGTTGCATCGGCACATGGCCGGGGCCTTCGATCATCACTTGTACGTCGTGCTTCCACGCGATGTCGGTCAACTCGCCGAGTGTTTTCAGTTCCGCCAGTTGCGCTTCGTCGTTGGCGTCCCATATCGAGCCGGGACGCAAGCCGTCGCCGAGTGAGAACGCCACATCGTACTGCTTCATGATTTCGCAAATGTCTTCAAAGTGCGTGTAAAGAAAACTCTCCCGGTGATGCGCCAGACACCACTTGGCCATGATGGAGCCGCCGCGCGACACGATGCCGGTCATGCGGTTGGCCGTCATCGGCACATAACGCAGCAAAACACCGGCGTGGATGGTGAAGTAGTCAACGCCTTGTTCGGCTTGCTCGATCAAGGTGTCGCGGAAGATGTCCCAAGTGAGTTCTTCGGCTTTGCCGCCGACTTTTTCCAGCGCTTGATAAATCGGCACTGTGCCGATAGGCACGGGGGCGTTGCGCAAAATCCATTCGCGCGTTTCATGAATGTGTTTGCCGGTGGACAAATCCATCACGGTATCGCCGCCCCAACGAATCGACCAGAGAAGTTTATCGACTTCTTCCTGAATGCTGGAACCGAGCGCGGAGTTGCCGATGTTGGCATTGATCTTGGTGAGAAAATGGCGGCCGATGATCATCGGTTCGGCTTCGGGGTGGTTGATGTTGGCGGGAACGATGGCGCGGCCGCGCGCGATTTCGGCGCGCACGAATTCGGGCGTAATCTCGTCGGGAATGTCGGCGCCGAAACTTTGTCCGGCGTGACGACGCCCCATGAAGGCGGCCACTTTTTCGCCGTTCGGGCTGGCTTTCAACGCTTCAATATAAGCGCGACGATTGACGTTCTCACGAATGGCGATGAATTCCATTTCCGGCGTGACCATGCCTTGTCGCGCATAGTGCATCTGCGTCACGTTTGCGCCCGCTTTGGCGCGACGCGGTAGGCGTTGCAAATGGAAACGCAGAACGTCGGGCGAAACATCCGCCGCGCGTTGACGGCCGTAAACGGAACTGACGCCGACGAGTTGTTCGGTGTCGTTACGCTCGGCGATCCATGCGGCGCGCAACGGCGCCAGACCGGCGCGAATGTCGATGCTTGCATTCGGATCGGTGTAAGGGCCGGAACAATCATAGACAAACAGCGGCGGATTTTTTTCACCACCCATCGCCGTCGGCGTGTCGGTTTGCGTGATCTCGCGCATCGGCACGCGAAGGTCGCGGCGCGAGCCGGTCACATAAATTTTGCGCGAAGCCGGTAATGGTGAAATAACCGTAGGTGAAATAACCGTAGGCGTAATAATCGCCGCAGCGGCAGATTGAGGGATAGAGTTTTTTGAGGTCATGGCGCTTTCCTACGCCGGTATCAACCGGATCAGGTTCAGGGGTATTTCTCACTGATAGGGCACTATGCCCCATCAGACCCCCAGCAAGTATTACGATAATGAAAAAAACGTGGTTTGACAAGAGGGTAGGCTGTCTGGTAGTGTCTCAGTTTGAAATTTCTTCTTTTGTAACCCGTTTTTTGTACTGGCCGCGCTTTTTGGCCTCCGGCTCAGGGATCAAGCGGGCTATTTCATCTATGCTCCAAACATGATCGGACAG
>Ga0123354_10002974_pt1 | contig 23046 bp, 46 predicted proteins | sample TergutLab28metaG_2_FD_97872 | JGI IMG/M metagenome (GOLD analysis project Ga0123354, IMG submission 97872) | Labiotermes labralis P4 segment gut microbial communities from Petit-Saut dam, French Guiana - Lab288 P4 | ecosystem: Host-associated > Arthropoda: Insects > Digestive system > Gut ... | reverse complement strand
TATATTCTACTCGTTTATTTATAAATAATATTGCAGTTCCTATAGATCAAATTAGTGAGATTAAAATATCTGATCCAATTATAGATACTAATGCTCAATTCTTTTATATTGGGACTTTTATATCTAAAAAACTTACTATAACTTTTAGAAATTTAGAAGGATTAGATATAAAAAGTGGTGATGTAGTTAGCCTTGATATAGGTTTACAATTAGAAGATACTGAAAGTGAACCAGGAGAAATCATATATGAGACAGAATTTGTACCGATGGGTAGATTCTTAATCGATGATTTAGATGAAAATTATTATACTAAAATGGAACTTACATGTTTCGATTTCTCTATTTTGTTTAAAAATACAGTAGACTATAGTCCATCTTTTAATCAAGACGGTTATGTAACTATTGATGATTTGTTAATATGGTTGGCTGATTTTTATCATGTTAATCTTGGATCTTATCCATCATTAAATGGAAATACTCATATATCAGTTTTCGATAGTAGAGTAAGTGGTAAAACATATATATCTTATATAGCTGAAATTAAAGGCTGCAATGCAAAATTTGATCGTTTAGGCACTCTTACATTAGAACCAATTAAAAAGCCTCCTATAGAGCGAATTGATGCCTTGAGAGCTAAATCTTGGTCTGTTGGAGAAAAATATAATATTTCACAAGTAACTTATTTTGATGGAGTTAGAAACTTTACATTTGGAGATAATTCAGAAAATATTTTAAATATTCGTATGGATAATATGTTTATAGTTGATGAGACTGTAATAGAAAATTTATATAATGCTATCGAAGGATTTGAATGTTGGTCTGTTGATTATGAAAGATTTGCTGATATTTCTAAAGATTCTACTGATATTTTAGAGTTTTATCTAGGACAAAATGATCAAGGGCATGATATTATTTATAATGCATGGAATGATTATAATTTAACTTATAAAACTAGTATTTGGACTAAAATAAATCCTAAAATACCTACTAAACAACAAGAAATAACTACTCAAAAGACATTTTCAGATGATCCTCATGTTAGAATTGTTCAAACTTTAATAGATCAATTAAATCAACAAATAATTTTATTTGCTGAAACTCAAGAAGGACATACCAATCAATTAACACAATTATTATTAGATATTAATCAAATTCAAGGTTTGTTTCAAATGACAGGTGGTAGAAACAGAATAATTAACTCTGTAGGTCTATTTGGAAATGATTATTGGAATAATACAGGGGATTTAATTCAAGGATTAGACACTACTTTAATGGGTGTTACATCTTCAATTGCTAAAAGACTTGTTAGAAATGGTATGATGCAATCAACTATTAATAATATTACAGGCATGCTTATAGGAAGCCCATTTACTTTTTCATATAAAGTTATAAATCAACCTAATACAACAACAATAGTCCGTTTAATTTCTGGCGAAGGTGTAACTATATTTCAACAAACTTATACAGATAGTTTATATTTATATGATGAAAGTTTTAGTTTTACTGCCGATTCGGCTGAATATACTGTTGAAATAGAAAGTTCGACTTTATATACAGGATTTGGTGGAGTTTCAGATCTAATGTTAAGTAATGCTGACAATGTCATATGGGAACCTCATGCAAGCGAAATAATATCAACAGTTGTTAGATTAAATCAATTGGGTATTACAGTATTCTCAACAGGTGCTGACATGGCAACTTTAATTAATGCAGAGGGATTTGGTATATATCACTATAATAATGGTGAATTTGGAGAAAAAATATCTGCTTTTACAGTTAATGGTATTGATACAGAACATATTTATTGCACTCAATTAAATATAGATGGATTAATAACAGTTCCTATAATACATCAAAATTATAAAAAATATTTAAGATATATAGTTGGAGGTAATGTATAATGAATCATTTAGAAACACCTCGTTGGACGACAGCAACTCCAGCAATATATGCAGACTTATTATATGACCATTATAGAGATGGAACAACAATGTATTATAAATTCAGAGTTGTTATAAGTACTGTAACTGGTGCTGCAAGCTTTGGTTATCCTATTTACTTTGAAGGACTTATAGATGATGTTTCAAGAGTAACATTTACAATGAAAGCAGCTTCACCTAGTCAATGGTCTAGTCAAATAGTTTACGAATCTGGATGGTTTTCAGTTCCTAATAGAGTTACGGGCACAACTAAATTAACATTTAGATTATATTCTGGCTCTGGTAGTACTAGAAATCAATCTTGGAGTTATTGGATTAATGTATTGCCCGCTGCTCCAACAGCAAATGTATCTAATAACTTTGTTGGAGATAATTATTTAATATTTAATTGGACTTCATCTTTAACTGCTGATGCAGTTCAATATAGATTAAATGGTGGATCTTGGGTTTCAACAGGACATTCAGGAACATCAGGATCATATACAATTAGTGGATTAAATGAAAATACAACTTATAATGTTCAAATTAGAACTAAATCACAGGCAAGTCAATTATGGAGTAATGAACCTTCATATAATGCTACTACTCTGCGTTTTCCATATGTAACTAGTTCACAGAGTTTTACAGTAGGAAATTCTATAACTGTTGGAATATTTAATCCATTAGGTAGATCTTTAACTCTTTATATGTATAATCCAGCAAATACTCAATTACATAGTGTTTCTGGATTTACTGCTGGAACTATGGGATATAGTGTTACACCTAATGCAACAAATCTATATAATTCGCTTCCTAATGGTACTAGCTCTACTTATAGGCTGCGTCTTACAAGTTCTGTAAGTGATAAGTATACTAACTATGATTGGACTTATTCAATTAACCAGTCAGCTAATATACCCACTTTCCCAACATTAGTTGGAGATGCATTTTTATATGAAGATATAAATGCTATAACTTTAGCTTTAACTAATAACAATCAAAAATTAATTAGAAAATATTCTCAATGTCAATTTACCATAACAAATAAAGCTCAAGCCAAAAATGGAGCAACAATTTTAAGGTATAGATGTGATTGGGGAGGACAAAGTGATAATGTTAATGAGGCAGTAGGCAACTTAACTAAAGTTATTTCAGGTGGTATTAATAGCATATTAAGAGTATGGGCTATAGACAGCAGAGGATTAGAAAGCAATCCATTACTAATTAATTTAGATCAAAATTTTATAAATTATACTGATCCAACAGTTACTAGAGTTAGTACTCAAAGACAAAATGGTGTAGATATTATTACAAACTTAATTTTAGAAGCTGGTATATGGCATGGTAATTTCGGTGTAGGTAATAATAGTGTTCAAGTATTTGAATATAGAACTAGACCATCTAATTCACCAACTTGGTCTGCGTGGTTTGAAGATACAGAAAATTTTAAATTAAAATATAATTATAATAACGGTACTATTACACTTAATATTTCAGATGATTTTCAAATTCATGCAAACGGATCTACTGGTGGATTTGCTGTCGGTCAAGAATTTCAAATACAAATTCGTATCTCTGATGGAGTATCTAAAGATTTTCCTGATGTATCATTAACAAATTTAGTTTTAAATTCAGATTTTTCTGAAGGATTAAATCATTGGTCTGCTATTAATGTAACAAATATTACAACAAATAATCTTGCTATAGATTCTGGAGATATTAAATTTGAAATACCTTTTGGAGTTTCGTTTGGTTATTCAGGAGTTTACTGTAATGATCAAAATCTGAATTTAAGCAGTAGTAGAAAATATTACGGAAGAATTCTAATGAGAACTAATAGTTGGGGAGCACCCCCAACATCAAGTAAACCAAATTTTTATATATATCCATTTCCAGCTAAACAATTTGATTTACCAGAAACTTTATCAACCCAATATCTACCATTCAGTTATATAGGATATCCTTCTTTACAAACTACACAACCTGTCAGATTTGTAATTATGTATATGTATTTCAATTCTGGGAGAATGCCATATGTAACAAGGTTAAGAGAGCCTATGATTGTTGATGTTACTGATCTCTATGGAGTTATAGGAAATTCTGATCAAGAGATTTTAGATTTTATGAATGAATTACCATTCTTTGCAACTCAATATGAATCAATATGGGATAGAATATTTCAATCTGTAACAAGTGGGATTGCAGTAGTATTAGACGGGCAACCATTAGACTGTGTTCACAAAGATAATAATGGATATTACCATTATGCAATTGGTGGATTAAGTAGTGATGATTTTACATTAAATGTTTATAGCCCAGATGATCAAAATATTCATGCATTTGGTATAAATGGTGTTCCAATTGATTTAGCACATATGGGAGATGAAGTTAGGATCCCACAAGTAAATCCTTTAGGTTCTGCTGCATCTGGAGGCTGGAGACAAGTTGCCGATTCTTTATCAGTTAATTTAAAAAAAGGATATTATATAATAGAACATCAATTAAATTGTGAATATGCAGCTAACGGTAATGTAACTACTACTAGAATAATGTTAAATGGGTCTGAAATGGGTAATAGTAGAACAACCACAGGGATTGGTAATGTTACTATGGTTACAAGAACTATAGGAAGATTGAATTTAACAAGTGATAGTACAATAACTTTAAATGCGGAAACATATCCTACTGCAAACTTTACAATTACAGCTGGTGCATTCTATATTTTAAAATTAAAATAGTCGAGCTAAAAACTTGACTTTTTCTTTTCATGAGTTTATAGTAGAAACGGAAAGAGTATTTATATTAAGGTGATGTGATGGGCAATTTAAATTTTGATCAAATTATGCAGATTGCGGGGTTCATAGGTACTTTATTTACACTAGGTTGTATTCCTATAATCCTTAAAAAAATGGATAAACATTATAAGAGGGATAGTGTAATAGGACAAGAAAGACTTGTTCTTGATGAAGCTGATTATAAGATGACTAAATATAGTCGTAAATTAACCAGGGAAACAGCACAGGCTGTTAAAGAAGGACGATCAAATGGAGCTTTAACGAAAGCCATAGATGACTTTGATAAAGCATATGATATTCTTGAAAATGAAACAGAAAAAGCTATCCAAAAAATGAAAGATGAATATATAAAATTTAGTTAATTTTATAACGAGGTAGTATATGTTATTAAATATTTTTGTATTAGTATGTGAAGTCTTATTTTATAGTCTATTTATATATTTTGCAAAAAAAGAAGGTAGACTATGGAGATATATATTAGGGATTATTTTAGTAATATTAATAATCGGTTTTTTAGGAAGTCAAACATTTTTGGTATATTCAATTCAGGGATTATTGTTCTTATTTGTTTTAAAATATATAGTTAGAATTAATACAAAAGTTTTTGATTTAGTTTTAATTTCTTTATCTTTTATTATAAAAGCTTTCATAGAAATTATTTGTGTACTAATTTTAATGAATTTTGTTAATACAATATTTGTATATATTATATTAAGTTTAATAAAAGTTGGAACAATTTATTTTTTAAGGAATAAAATAGAATATATATATAATAAATTATTTAAAAAATGGAACAGTAATAATTTTTATATAAGATATGGTAGTTCAATTATAATTATGATTTATTTTATAGTTTTCATTGTATTTATATTGAGTAAAATTATAACCGTTCTATAGATTGGGGTGAACTATTATGTGGGGAAAAACATTTTTTGGCACTAAAAAATAGCCAATTTTAAAGGGTGATTTTATGAAATTTGATTTAGACAAATTGTCATATAAAACTTATGGGAATATTACGATTTTAAGCATTATCATTTTAGCATGTTTATTTTGTTTTATTCCTTTTTCCTTAAATAATTTTATATATTTACCATTGTATACAATAGAAATACCAATTTATCTATTTGTAAGAGGCAATCTAAAAGATCCTATTCATGCTATTGGATTAAATATATGTTATGTGTTAACTTTATTGTTTTATATCATGTTATTTTTTATAATAAAATTAAGTATAAATATAATTGGATCTTATTATGTTTTTATAATATCTAGTTTAATTAATATAATTGGTTGTTATTTTACAAGTACAGTTCCTAATAAAAAAGAAGAAAAAGGAAAATTATTCTTTGGAAAGAAACCAGAAGAAGGAAAATATAAATTGCTCTATGAATTTATGAAACATAATTATAATGATCCAAGAATATTAAAATATGAACAATTTTTATTAGATACAAATATGAAAAGATATAATATATTCCAAGCAACTTTTAGAGATTTTAGAACTAGAGAAGATGTATGTTGGAAATTCTTTGCTAGTGATGATTTGCATAAATTATATAAAGAATTAGATGCTATCTATTCAACTTTAGAATATTCATTAGGACTTAACGAATAAGTTCTTTTTTTATGTCCATAAATAATAGTGGACAAGCTATGTATAATTCAAAATATGAAAGGAATATATGAAAAGTACCTTTAATTACTTGCCCAATATATTCTTTTTATTTTTATTTAGAGAAGGAAGGTAAAAAAATGAACTTTGACTACATGGCGAGGGGTAGTTTTGGTTATGAAGGGAGTAGTATTGTGGCTATTTTAAAATCTAATGGTGAGATTTATGAAGTTAAATCCACGGGAGAACAAACTTTAAGGGGTTATTCGGTAGAGAGGGTTAAAGAGCTGCAAGAAAGACTAGATAATTATTATAGTAAGCTAGTCGAATTAGGTGTTATTAAGCCTGAATTAACACCAGAGCAGGCTATGGCTAAACAACTAGATGACAATAGTAAACAACAGGCAGAAATCAATAAAAATATGCTAGAAGCTATAGAAGGTCTTACAAGTCAATTAAAGATTTTGAAGGAGGCTAATAATGAATTGGTTAGAAATGATGGCAATGCAAATAGTGCCCAAAATATTTCCGAATATCACCCAGCAGAAACTCCAACAGACGATTCAACAAGCGAAACAGATAGTGGGAAATCCAAATTCGATACAAGAAGGAAGAAATAAATTAAGTCAACAAGGTATAACAAACGATGATTTAGATCGTATGTATAACAAATATGGAAAGTTTGCGGGATTATTTGGTGCTGATACAAGTAACATTAAAGATATGCTAGATCAACTTAAAGGTAAAAAGAATAATACTTATGATTATTATGATAAATACCCAAAAGTCTAGTCAAATTAATAGTTAATATATTGTTTAATTATTTCTAGTATATTAACTATTTTTGAAATATATAATAGAGGGGTGGTGAAAAATAAAATGGTAAACGAAAAATTTGATCATGTAATCGGTGGAGGCATGGGTTACGGAAGCGGATTCGGAGGCGGATCACTAATTGCATTTTTGGTTATTATTCTAGTTCTATGGCTATTATTTGATCGTAGAGATGATCATGGTAGAGGCGGATATGGATATGAAGGTCATGGCTGTGAATGTCATGGAACTCGTCCAGCATTCTATGATGAATCTAATTTTGAAGAAGAGAGAAATCTTGACAGAAAATTATGCGGTTTAGATCATGAAATATTAGAAGAAAGTCAAAAAACACGTGCTTTAATTGAAGCTAATTATATCCAAGATTTACGTGATAAATTAGAGGATGCTAGATTTGCAAATATGGAATTAAAGCAAACTGCATTTATCACAGCTCAAATAGGTGGAGTTGATGCAAAAATCGAAAGATTATCTTGTGAACTTCCAAAGAGACCTCCAGTATTCTCAACTTGTTCAGTTCCTTGTAACAAAGAAATCGTAACAGGCTGCGGAGGCTGCGAAAGACCTTTTGAAAGACCTTTTGACGGATTAGCATTTTAATTTTTTATTAAGACCGTTTGATGACATCGTGAAACATCATTAAGCGGCAAATAAAGCCGCTTTTATTGAGAGGAGTGTAATTTATGCTTGGAGGAATAATTCTTTTAACAGCTGGTTATTATTTAGGTAACAGAGAGTTCAGAGGAGCTTTTAACAAAGGTGTCAATGATCTTGCTAATGTTGTTAAACCTTTTGCAGATGGAATTATTAATGATATTAATAAAACTATGCAAAAAACACCAAAAAGTACAGTTTCAGAAGTGAATCCAGATGATGTACGAGTTTCCGAAAACGACAACGCAGACTACTAAATCTGCTTATATATCTGCAGCTACTAATTTAGGAATAGTAGTCATGACTTATTTTATTTTAAAATATAGCATCATGAATTATAAAGCTAATGAAATAACTGCCGAAAGAACATTAAAGGTACTTCAAGAAATTGAAGATATTGAAAAAAATATAGAAAACAAATTGAAATAAGAAAGGAAGATAATATATGTTTGATGAAGCTTCACTTTATCCACCAATTATAGCGCCAACATTGACACTTGTAAGTGGAACAAGTTTAACTTTAACATTCCCTACTACTGTAACATCAGTAGAATTAGGACAAAAATTTAGAATACCAGCTTTTCTAGCAGAGCAAATAGGTAATATAACTGGTAAAGAAGAAATTATAATTTCAGTAGCTGGCACTAATTATCCATTAGTAGCAAGACCTTCTGGAATATATATTACTTCACAAATGCTAGTTAAAGCATTTAAACAACCGAGAGGAGTTTTTGCGCCTTATTACTTAATTGAATTTGGTGTAAACGGTACTACAGATGTATTCTTTGGATTAAAAGGTTTTTATCCGAGAAGAACATATCTTGATGTAGTTACACCACCAGTTGATGCTAGTACAGCGGTTACAACAGGATAAGGAGGTATAGAACATGATGGAAAATTATGGTAATCCTTCTCCTTATAGCGGAACAGCTGGAGAATTAAATGCCGAATTAGATAAAATTGTTTCTTATCTTGAAAGAGGAAGTCATTGGCATAGACAAATTGCAAATGAATTACGTAAACCATCACTATCTTTAAGAGGATTTGGAAGATGGCATGAATGTGAAGCAAAAGGAGATTATTCTTCTATTGTTTGCATAGAAAAAATAGTAAGAGACAAATTAAATTACGATCCTAAAATCGATGTATCTATGATAGACCAAGCTAATAACTATATGGTTAATAGTGTAGAAGATTTTAAGGCTAGTTTTGAACTATGGATCAGTAATGAAAAAGCTTTAGTTGAATGTTTAAATAAAGCTGTTAATGCAAGTCGTACAGTTGATATTCAATTGTATAAAGACTTGATGTGCTTAACAGATGAAGTCCAATGTGAAATAATGCGTGCTGGAATGGCTAAAAGTCGTCTAGATGCAGCAAATTGGGGTTCTCACGATTTATATATCTGCAGTATGATGTTGCATAAACATTTCGAAGATTCAGATTCACTTGACTTTACTTTAAGCTAAAATGAACTCTGAACAAGCAGAAGTAGCAGTTAAAAAAAATATAAGTCTTTATGTAAAATATAAAAGCCTAGCTAGATTAGCTGAATGTGATGACAGAGCTAATAAATATAATAGTAAGGCTAGAGAGGAATTATATACAATTAAAAATATATATTCTAGATTTCCTAATACTGGAAAAATTATATCTAAAAATAAGGATTTAAAGAAACTACTTCTAGGAGGATAAAATTATATCATTTTAAATACTCTTTCCAAAATAGTAAAAATATGATATTATAGTATAGCTGTAGATTTATCTATAGCCCAAAATCCCCTTTACGGTCTGGCTTCTTGCCAGACTTTTTGTTTTATGTTATACTCAAACCATAGAAAGGTATAATGATTATGGAAAAAATTAAAAAGATTGCCAAATATACTACTAATATTTTAGCTATCATAAATGCTCTAATTATTGGATTAAATCCAGTTTGGAATATCCCGTATTTTGAAAAAATAACTGTAACTATAGCTACTATAATTGGTGTAATTGGTGTTTACTTGTTAGGGGGAAAAGCACTTGATAAATTTACAGAAAATGAATAAAAAAGATAAAGAAAGGAAGAAGAAAAATGGACGAAGTACTAAATCAGGAAGAAACTGTTGATACAGTTATTATTCCAGAAGTTGACGATACTGCGATAATTATTGAAGATGCTCCAGAAGAAACAGATTTTGAAGAAGTATCAGAAAAATTAAACTATGCAGAAGCTCCAATAGATAGCGAAGAAAAAGTCGTTGTTGAAGGAGATGATTCAAATGGCATTTAGCCCAAGAACAACTGCTCCAACTAAAGATAATAAATGGTATTTTAGTAACACCAATATATTTTATGCAAGTGGTTATGGAATGCCTAATTGTACTGCTTATGTATTCGGTAGATTTAGTGAAATTCTAGGATCTAAAGCTCAATTAGCAAATTGTGATGCAGGAGGTTGGTTTAACAGAGATGCTATAAAGCCAGCACCACCATATATTTATAATAGAGGATCACAACCACAGTTGGGAGCAGTAATTGTATGGTCTAAACCCAATGCGGGAGGGCATGTTGCTGTAGTTGAAGAAATAAAATCAGACGGCACTATTATTACATCTAATAGTGCATATAAAGGCACAAATTTCTATTTAAGGGAAATTAAACCGCCATATGCAATTAGTGGATATAAATTTGAAGGATTTATATATAATCCTGCTGTTAGCGAGCCTATTTATACTCCTGGGTCTAATCCAACACCAGATAAATATACATTAACCAGATTGCTTAAAAAGGGCTGTACTGGATCTGATGTAAAATTATTACAATCATTAATCGGAACTAAAGCAGACGGTATATTCGGAGTTAATACATTAGCTGCAGTTAAATCTTTCCAAAAGTCTAAAGGTCTATCTGTTGATGGCATAGTAGGTAAAAATACTGCAAACGCATTAGGCTGGAATTATAAATAATTATTAAGAAACACTCATGTCAAACTAGAGTGTTTTTTTTATTTTATAAAATTTATAATTGACATTGTATGTCGATAATGGTATAATGCAAATATCAGAAAGGTAGCGAGAGGAATATGGAAAAAACGAGAGTTAATTCAGATGCAAATGAATTTAATTATGACTTTATTAATACAATTAGAAAATTAGGAAAAGAAAACAGGATAGTTTTGGATAATGAATTTACTAGTAGAAACAAAAAATATAAAAGATTTTTATCTTCTTATAATGTTAAAGAAAATTATATAATTATTCGCCCATATGTTGAACCAGATAAAAAACAATAACTGATGGGTTATAAAAGAAAGGAGATAATTATGTGCTATGAACAAAGATCCTGCCGTTTTATTCTATAGCAATGACTTTTTAACTGGAGTTACTGATTTAACTATGGAAGAAAGAGGTCAATATATAACATTACTTTGTTTACAACATCAAAAAGGAAGATTATCTAAAAGAACAATAGACTTAAATATTCCAAATATTAGTGATTATGTTATGAAAAAATTTATCCTTGATGAAAATCAATTATATTATAATGAACGCATGGAATTAGAAACTTTAAAAAGACTTAAACATTGTGATAAGCAAAAGCTAAATGCCCTAAAAAGATGGCATCCTGAATGGTTTGATAAAAATGGAGATTTGTTGCCAAAGTATCTAGATGGTATATACGGTGGCAATGCCATGGCATATACCAACAGTAATGCCAAATCGATGCCTTTAGAAAATGAAAATGAAAATGTAAATGAAGATATAAATAATAAATTAATAAATATTAATAAAGAATTAAATAGTAATAATAAATTTATTAAACCTACTTTAGAAGAAATAGAAGAATATATAATAAATAATAACTATGTAGTTAGTGCAGAAGCATTTAAAGATTTTTATGATAGTAATGGTTGGAAGGTCAGTAAAAATCCAATGAAGGATTGGAAAGCCACTTTAAGAGGTTGGGAAAGAAAAGCTCAAGAAAAATTTAGAGACGATATAAAAAAGAATAAAGATGGAAAGGAAATATCTAATCCGTTTATAAAAGCTGCAATGAAAGAAGGTATGATAAAATGACAAAAGAACTGATAGCAGTAGAATTAATAAATTTAAAATTAGCATATCCTAACAGTTATAAAAATATAACGGAAGATGAAGGAATTGCAACAATAAATCTCTGGTTTGAACATTTTAAAGACGAAAACCCACTTAATTTTAAAAAAGCAATAAATAATTTGATATCTACTCTAGAATTTGCTCCAAGTATAGCTCAAGTAAAAAAAGAATTGTCTGTAATAACTATTCCAGAACTTAAAATTAATCCATCTGATGAATGGGATAAAGTCCTTTATTGCATTAGAACATTTGGAGATAGATACGAAAAGTGGAAAGATTTTATCAATGATAAAACATGGGAAGTAATTGAAGCTATGGGATTAGAGAGATTATCTAAAATTGAAACAAAAGATGTTGTGTGGGCTAGAAAACAATTTTTAGAGATGTATCAGAACAAACAAGATGGTATTAGTTCCAATAACCTTACAGATCGAATACCATATAGTGAAACTAAAATGATTGATTTTGATGACAATTTTGAAGATGAAGAACATTTTTTAGAAGATTAAAGAAAGGAGATGCGAGAGAAAATGAGAACAAAGATTAAAGATTTAGAACCAATGGTGATTGATATTTTAGAAAATTATCCACCATCAAGAACAGACGATTATAGACTTTATTTAAAAGTTATTGAAAGAATTAATCCAGAGGTGTTAAGATATCCGACTTATAATTTTTTACAAGGATTCAAAATATTCGGATTACCTAACTGGAAAACAATTGAAAGAATTAGAAGAAAAGTTCAACCAGCAGATTTTAGATATAATGTGAAAGATGAATATATGGAATATTCACAAGAACTTACAAAAGGAGCTAAATATGAAAAAATCTGAAATAATTAATGAATTAGTTGAAGAATTCTTTAATAATACTGAATTATTAAAGAAAAATTTATGTAGTTGGTCTGAAATCATATCAATCGAAAAAGATGGATATAGAATAAGCATAATTTTAGAAAAGGTGAAGAAATGAAGAAATTAACAATTGCAATTGATTTTGATGATACATTGCATATAAACGGAGAACCAATTAAAGAAAGATGTGAAATTGTCCGTAAATTAATTGAGTACGGACATAATATTTATATTTTGACCGCTAGTTTGCAGCCAACATTAAATGAAGTTGAGGGAGATTATTTTATAACTGGTGCATATATAAGTTTGCATAATAGAATTTATACTTGGTTAAATGACAATATAATGTGGAACGAATGGTTAATAACACCTATAAAACAACATATAACAGATTATTATGTTGATGCCAATTGCATGAGTTGGACTAAAATAGAAGATATATTGAACGGTGGTGAAGTAAAATAATGGAAGATTTAATATCAGAAATTCAAAAAAATATTGATAAATTACAAAAAGATCTAATAAAAGTTAGAGAACATAATGCAGAACTTGAAAATCAAGTTGGAGAATTAACTATAGAAAATGACATTTTAAAGAAAGGAGGACAAATCGAAGATGAACCAGAAACAAAATAAAGGAGAATTAATAGTAGTAGAGCAACTACCGATTATTAAGCAATATCTAGAAGACTTATCTATTGAAATAAAAGAAAAGGTAAATAAAATTTTAGATTTAGAATGTACAGAAGAAACAAAAAATGAAATTAAAAAATATCGAGCAGAATTAAATAAAGAATTTGAAGATTTAGAAACAAAAAGAAAAGAAGTTAAAAAAGCTATTCAAGAACCTTATGAACAGTTTTTAGAAATTTATGATACTAATGTATCTGGAATATATACTTATGCTAACAATCAACTAAAATCTAAAATAGATGAAGTCGAAAATATGCAAAAAGCTGAAAAGACTAATGATCTCATAAATTTCTTCAATGAACATGCATCAGCTAGACATATTGATGATATTGTAAAATTTGATGATGTTGGACTAAATATTACTTTGTCAGCATCAACTAATAGTTTAAACGATCAGATTGCTACTTTTTGCGAACGTGTTGCAACAGAAAGAGATTTAATAGGTAAAGACACCTACCAAGAAGAAACATTGCTAGAATGGCTTAAAAATGGGTTTAAAATGGCTGATGCAAAATTGTTAGTTATAGATAGACATAATGAAATGGAATTATTAGCTGAATCAAAGAAAAAATTAGAAGAAATAGAAGCTAAAGAAGAAGAAATTATTAAAAAAGTTGATGAAGTTGCTACTCCTAAAGAAATTGAAAAAATAGAAACAATTACATTTATGGTTCAAGGAACTAAAACTCAACTCGTAGGATTGCGAGAATATATGAAGAAAGAAGGAATAATTTATGAGTAAGAAAGAAACAAAGGCTGAATTAAATAAATTTAAAGAAACGGAAATTATTAAAATAATTGCTTTAAGAGATAATACTTCAGAAGCAGTAACAAAAATCCATACTGATATTGATTGTGATGATGCAGAATTTTTTGAAGCAATGTCTAGAATAATATATTCAACAATATCTAAAAGTTTTGATGACAAGAAATTACAGAAAAATATAGCTAAAGGAGTTTATAAAAGAATCAAGGAGTTGCTGAAAAATGAATAATCAATCAAGACCAAAATTTAGTGTTGCCTTACAAACGGATGCTATGAAAAATTTAATAAATAATACACTTGGAGATCCAGCTAAATCACAAAGATTTGTTTCAAGTATTACTAGTGCAGTAGCTACTAATCCAGCATTGCAAGATTGTGATCATAAAACGATAATATCTGCTGCGCTATTAGGTGAAGCATTAAATTTAAGTCCAAGTCCTCAACTAGGTCAATATTATTTAGTTCCTTATAAAAACAATAAGATAGGAATCACAGAAGCTCAATTTCAATTAGGGTATAAAGGATATATACAATTAGCAATTCGCTCTGGACAATATAAAAAACTTAATGCTATCGATGTTAAAGAGGGAGAATTAAAAGAATACGATCCTTTTACAGACATTTATACATTTGAACCAATTAAAGATCCAGTCGAAAGAAAAAAAGCTAAAACTATTGGTTATTATGCATTTCTTCAATATCATAATGGTTTTGAAAAAGGAATATTTATGTTTAAAGAGGAAATGGAAGAGCACGCTCTTAAATATTCTTCTGGATATAGAGCTAAAAAAGGGTTTACATTCTGGGAAAAAGATTTTGATGTAATGGCTCATAAAACTATGTTAAGACAATTAATAAGTCATTGGGGAGTTATGTCAATAGAAATGGCTGATGCATTTAGAAAAGATATGTCAGTAATGCATGAAGATGGAACAATTGAATATGTTGATAATGAAGTTGAAGTATTAGAAACAGAAGAAGTTAAAACTATTGAAGATAAGCCAGAAAAGACTACTAAAAAGAAGTCTTTAGATGACATATAAGATAATTAGTTCAAATTCAAAAGGGAATTGTATTATAATTAATAATTGTATAGCTCTAGATATGGGTGTTTCATGGGAAAGAATACAAAGATTTGCTTCTCAACTGAAAGTTGTATTTATTTCCCACGAACACCAAGATCATTTACGGAAATCAACAGTAAATAGATTGGCTTATCAATATCCAAATATCAAATTTATAGTTGCTCCAGAATTAGTGGATAACTTGTTAGATTTAAAAGTGTGGAAAAAAAATATTTGTCTTTTATATCCAGATAGATGGTATGATATGAAAATGTTTAAAGTAAAAATTCAAGAACTAATACATGATGTTCCAAATTCATGCATACATTTAGATTTAGATGGAGAAAAGATAATTTATGCGACAGATACAAATGAAATAAATCATATAGAAGCAAAAAATTATAATTATTATTTCATAGAATCTAATTATGACACAGATGAAGAATTAGAAAAAGTAATATTAGAAAAAGAAAAAAGAGGAGAATATTGCTATGAAAAAAGGGTTTTGTATTCTCATTTAAGTCAATTAAAAGCATTAAATTGGCTAGATATAAATAATAAAAATAATGGTGAGGTAATTTTTATACACCAGAGCCGTAGGTTGAATAATATCAAAAATAGTAATATAACTTAAATGTGGTAATGGGTTACAATTGCAGAAAATCAAAAACATGCTTATAAAATTGGATTAAGAAAAAAGTTGTATGACAAACAAAATAAAATGTATGAAAAAAATGAAAACTTACAAAGGAAGTATATGGAAATATACAAAAGAGGATGGAGAAAAATGAAAATATTAACGAACAAGAAATATAATAAGGTAATTGAAGAAACATTTAATAATGGGCAAATCCAAGTAACTAATAATTTAATGGTAATGGTAGGTCTAGATCCAACTAAAGATAGCTTAAACGATGTTGTTATTCAACAAAAGTCAAATTATGATCAATTAACAGAAGCCAACAGAAAGTTTGGTTTGGACATCGAAATGTATACTGCTAAAATTACTGAACTAAAAAAAGAAGTTAAAGCTTTAAAATCAGATATTACTAAAAATAAAAAGAAATCAGGCAAGTAATGACAAAGAGAGAAGAGCAGGATAGAGTTATAGCTCCAGATTGTTTTGCTTTCCATTTTGATAAAAACGGAAACGCAGCATGTAAAGCACTAACTAAAATTGAGTGTGAATGTTGCTCCTTCTTTAAGACTAATGAAGAAATAAAAAATAATATATTTTATAAATGGAGTTTTAAAAATGAAGATGAATGGAGAAAAGCTGTCAATGCAATGCCTGATAAAACTCAAATATTAATAAGAGAGGAGAATAGAAGATGCAAGAAGAATCAAAATACTACTATTCAAGAAGCCAAGACAAAAGTTTAAAAATATCTGAAATGGACAATGGTTATCTTCATAATGCTCATAAAAAAGCATATAAAGAATTAGAAGAAGTATTTCAAAATGAAGATAAATCAGAATATGAGAAAAAATTAGAAACTTTTAAAAACCTTAACGATGAAGTAGTAAGAAGATATATTAAATTTGGTGACGATAACAGAAAGGTGGAAAATGAAAGTGGAAGAGAACCAAGTACAACAACCGAATAATGAAGAAGAAGGAATTTCGTATAAAATTAACACTAAATTCTCTTATAAAGTAAATAGATCTGAATATGAGGGAAGAGTTTATTACACAATCAATATTTTTGATAAAACTTATAAAGGCGAAAAGATAATGACAGATAGAAGAATAAAGTTTAGAAAAGAAGTTGATCTTGCTGATGGCACATACATCAGAATTAAAAAAGGTTTTGAAGGATTTTTCCCACATAAAAATAATAAATATATCGGTGTACCATATTATTTTGTGTTAGATTTTGAAATATCTGAAAATAATAGAGAACTAAACGATAATTTAGCTGTTAATGATTATTTAGTGCAGGCTGAACAGGCTAATTATGAAGAACCAATGTTTTAGAAAGGATAATATAAATGTTAGCTAATTTATGGATAATTTTTCTAGATTTATTATTGATAGCAGGAATAACTTTTATAATTTTATTATTATATGTAGTTTTAAGTTTTCCTTTCAATCAAAGAAAAGAAGCTAGAGAAAGAAAAGAAAGATTTAATAAATTTATGGATTTTGCAAAAGAATTTAATGCTCCAAATGAAGAAGAAAAACCTAAAAAGACTAGAAAAACAAAAAAAGATACAAAATAATGTATCTTTTTAATTGACAATACATAAAATATATGGTAGAATGTAAATGAAAGCGAGAGAAAATTATGAAATTAGAAATTAGAGATGATTTTAATTTAAAAACAGCATCAGAAAGTTTTATTGAGTATTTAGATGTTTGTGATAATTCATTAAAGACATATGAGAAAGAAATTAAATATTTTATTGAATGGTTATCAGATAATAATATAAAATATCCTTCTAGAACTGATTTTCGTAAGTTTAGAGATGAATTGAAGGAAAGAAAGGGTATTCATACCACAAATAGTTATTTAACTCCTGTGAGACTTCTTTTTAGGTATTTAGAGCTTAATAAAATTTATGATGATATTACAGAAGGAATAAAAAACATTAAAACTAATAACATACCTAAAAAACAAACACTAACTTTAGAACAAATGCAAATGATGGCTGAAAAACTAGATGATCCTAGAGATAAGGCAATATTTAGTCTTGCAATAACTACAGGAATGAGAATTTCTGAAATAGTTAATAGTAAATTAGAGGACATAAAATTATATAATGGAGATATGTGTTTATTCTTTAAAGGCAAAGGATATGAAGATAAAAGTAGTTATGTTAAACTTTCTCCTCAAACAATAGATATAATAAATAAATACATAGAACAAAGAAGTAATAAAGATTGTAAATATATATTTGCATCAGAAGGTAATAGGAATGCCAGGGGTAATCATTTAACTGAAAAGACAGGCAGATTAATAATTAAAAATATATTTAAAAAATTTGGAATAGAAGAAAACCAATTTTCTGCGCATAGTATGAGAAGAAGCTGTGCCACTCTTGTTTATAAAGAAACTAAAGATATTATGGCAGTAAAAAATCTTTTGCGCCATAAGAGCATACAAACTACTCAAAGATATATTGCTCAAATAACTAGAGATGATGATAAATCAGAATATATTGCTAGTAACCTAGTATTTGGTGTTCAACAATGAAAAAGAAAACTATAATTGAAATATTAAATGCAACAATATTTGGAACATCAATGTTTCTATTCTATATATTTTCATTGATGTTTAGATATTATGAATTTTATAATATAATTAATTCATTGATATGTGCAAGTTGGATATTTAAATTAGTAAAGGAGAAGAAATAAATGGCAAGATTAATTACAACAGCAAGAGCTACAGGAACTTATGGCAAAACAAAGTCTTATATATCTAAAGAAGAATTAAGAAAGAAACATAAAAGAGAAAGGATTAATAAAAGAAATGGTAGAAATTAAAAAGACTAGGGGAAGACCAGCAGGCAGAAATTATGACACTAATTTACCAATTAGAATAACTAAAAATAAACGTGATGAATTTAAAATATTATGTTCTGAATGTGGTTCTAATATGAATGATGTATTAAGAAATTTTATTGATCTGTGTTTAGAACAAAGAAATATATATGCTATAGATGTAAATAAAAAGATATAAGTAGTTTAGAACAAAGAAATAATATAGGAGATGAAAGTGTGTATATATTAATTGAGTTAATAATAGTATTCGCATTATTACAATTGATTAATTTGTATATGTATGATATGCTCTGGACGGATAAGGTTGTGAGAAAGTGGCAAGCACGAAAGAAGAAAAACGATATGCAAAGCAATACTACAAAGACAATCCAAAATATCGTAGAAAGAAAATAGCTGATCGTAAAGCAGAAGCTAAAGCAAATCCTAGAGCTGAAGCTAAACGTGAACGAGAAAGATATTCAGATGATCCAAGTTATAAAAAATATAAGATTAAATATGCTAAAGATTATCAAAGAAAACATAAAAGAAAATAATTGCAATAATTAAAGATATTATCGTCGAAATTGGATAAAAATGACGATAACTGCAAAAATATTGCAAAAAATACAAAAAAATTGTAAAAATCACATTGGCGAGTACTGCAAAATATTTCAGGATTTTATAGTCACGATATTTTTAGAACGATTTACATATCATTTATAGTACTATCTTGTTGATATTATGTAGGATATAAAAACTATGGGGAGTTAAAGGTTATCTGGCAATCGTAATGCCGATCACTTCAGACAGCGCACGGAAAAGATTAATTTTAATATAGTATGTTGGGAACGTGCTACCACATTGAAAAGATTAATTGAACCTTATATCCTGCATACTATCAATAATTTAAGTTTTAATTAATAAAATGGCTTGTTTAAATAGCCTTTTTTAATGCGTTTATTATTTTCTAATGGTAATATACCAGAGAATATAAAAACATCTTAAAATGGCTAATAAATAGCATAAATTAAATACAAAAAAATAGGTTACTTAACCATCCATCTTGCGGTCTTGTAACCTATTAATAATTTAATCCATTTGCTAGAGTTTTTCATCTTTTGCCTTTCTGCTAACTTCTCTAGCTCTAATTCGCTTTTAAATCGTTGTTTTAGATAGCTTATAGCTTGGTTATATACTTCTTCATATAGTTCTCTATTAAATTCATCGGAGATTATATCTAGCATATTATTTCTATTAATTCCCTCAAAACCCATGATAATTACTCTATATGGCATTGGATCATTTGGTTCTTTTTCATGACATTCAATAGTATATTTTTCTAATTCTTTTTTAAGATTATCAAGAATTTCTTTCTTTTTAGTAGTATAAAGCCTTTTTTGTGATGTAATAAACTTTCCAAGCACTTTGTCATATTCTTCATATACGACAGCCTCAATGTCATTATAACTAAAACCATATTTAGCTACATCAATCATAGTTGCAATTGGCACTTCATTTTTATATGAATAATGCTTTTCTTTTATTGTTTCTATGCTTAAAGCTTTTGAAATTTCTCTGACTAAATCGGATTTATTTTCTATAAAACCAGATAGTTTGTTATTATCTTCATAATCAAAGCTAAATGCATCTTCAATTCTTCTTTTTATCTCTCTTTTTAGTTCTGATACTGTGCTTATTTGTTCACATGTTTCAATTGGGTTAATTACTTCTATTTTTCTAGCCATTATTTAATCACCCCGAATACTTTAACAACTAAATATTTTTTATCCTGTTCACGGTGATATATTTCGGCCTCGTTATATACCCATCCAACTTGATAACTCCAATTCGCATCACTTGGCCTATAATAGCCAAAATCTTCAATAAACGAGTATTGCTTTTCTTTTAAAAAATCAGGAGTGTTTTTAATAATTAAATTGATTTGTTTTTTACTTAGTTTCATTATAAATTCACCCCATAATCATTTTTCTTATATTCTATAATATTTATCCATTCTTTGATAGTAAATTCCATTTCTATTTTTCTCCTTTTCTAAATTCTAAATCTAATTTTCCTAATAATAAATTAATCTCTTCTGTTATGTCTTGAATTGCCCCCAAGTTTAACATAATTTCTGATTGTATTTTTTGTATTTCTTTATTATTCACTTAATAATTCCTCCAATTCGTATCTTTCCTCGTCATCTAGTGGACAAACTTCTTGTTTTGATAATAAATATTTTAATCTTCTTTTCATTTATTTTGCTCTCCTTTCTTTTCTCCAAAATATTCTTTAATTCTTTTTAGTAATAACATATAATCAATTTCTTGTAATAAGTCTTGATTATTTTTAATTTCTGATTGCATTTTCGATTTTTCCCTTTCTATTTTTCATAATTTTACGTTCTCTAATATAACATAATGGTATTAGTATAATTGCTATATAAAATATCTCTGATAATGACATTTTATTCACCGCCTTTAATTTCTTTCAATAAATCATTTAAAATAATTTCACAAGTAGTAAGTTTATTTAATTCTCTTTTGTCTTGGTCTGTTTCTATACAATAAGCTAGTTCATTTGTTATCATCTCAATAATTCTTGTTACAATTTCTAAATGTTCAGCTCCTGTATAATTCATAGACATATAGTCTATAATTTCATCTATTGTCATTGTTTTATCTCCCATATCTTTTAACCTTCCTTTCTAATATAATTATAGCATAATATATTCATAAATTTATTCAGTATATTGTTGAATTTTTTTACTTTTGTGCGTATATAGATAATACATATAGGAATAGTAGTAATAGAGTATAAAACATAGTAATTGATATAGTATCTTTAACCCATTGTTTTAGACAATATCTTTTAACAATTTTAGTATTCATTATTTAAAAACCTCTTTTCTTTTAAACATTAAGTATAATTTTATTTGAATATATTTTAATTTCTTCTGTGGTTAAAATTTCATCTTTGATTATTTCTAATTTATCAGTTAAATAATATATTAAGTCATCTATATAATAATCATAATTGTCTAAATTATTTTCAGAATAATACAGCATTAAATCACTACTAACATTAATAACGATTTTTTTAATATTATTTAATGCAATAGCTTCTTTCAATGATATTAGGCTATAAAATACTCCATCATTTAATATTACTTTATTTGTCATCATATTTTATTTTTCTCCTTTCTCTTTATCTCTATATTAATTATATACTATATTATATGTATTGTCAAGAAATAAATGCATAAAATAACATAAAAATGCAACTTTTTACGTTAAAACATATAGGACTTAACATAAAATCTGTGTATACTATATAACTATATACCAAAGCATAGTTATATCACATAGTATTCTATAACCAAACACAGCTATATAGCTTTGATATACTTATAATCTCTTATAGTAGTGGTTATACATACATAGAATATGTATCATAGTTTTTATTCTATTCTAGTACTTGGTACTACTATATCTATATTCTTCAACTATACTATGTTTATATATCTATTTCTATATACTTATCTACTACTTACTGGGTATATATAGCATAGTGTAAAGATATAGTTTATAGTTATAGAATATTTAGCATAATATTTAAAAGCATAATCTTTTATGTTATCGAATAAGTTACTATTCTAAAATAGATAACTATACTATAGAGTACACAGGTAGCACTCAAAATAAATCTCTATGTTTGTAATTATATAAATTATGAACATAAAGCCTTATTTGCCTAGATTTTCGATTGATTTAACCGCCCTAGACCCACCCACCGCACTTCAAAATTTGCCTTGTTACCTTTATCCCCAACCCCGTCAAAAAATAACTTTGATAAATGCTAAAACTTTGGTATAATATAAAGACCTACCTGATGAACTAGTCAAACCCAAAGTGTGATGATTCAGGCAAGGCTTCCGAGATGTTAGTTTGACGGCATCTCTGTTTTTAATGTAAGATATAATTAATCAAATAAGAAATAATTTAGAAAAGGAGAAGAGATGATAAAGAAAGTATTTAAGGATAAGACAGGAAATATATGCTGGAGAAGAGTAATGGGAAGTTTTGGATTTCTGTGTTGCTGTGTAGCGGTATTTATACCTGGGATAGAGCTAGAGATGTATAAAGATCTGATATATGTAAGTGGGATGCTGTTAGGGGTAACGACAATAGACTTGTTTAGTAAAGGATAATGTGATATAATGAAAGTGCCTCTAATGATGGCACCTAACATTTAAGAGTTGGTAGGT
>Ga0123354_10002973_pt1 | contig 23046 bp, 14 predicted proteins | sample TergutLab28metaG_2_FD_97872 | JGI IMG/M metagenome (GOLD analysis project Ga0123354, IMG submission 97872) | Labiotermes labralis P4 segment gut microbial communities from Petit-Saut dam, French Guiana - Lab288 P4 | ecosystem: Host-associated > Arthropoda: Insects > Digestive system > Gut ... | reverse complement strand
GGGGGGTCAGTTCAGTCGACTGCTGGCAGTCGAGGAGTGCGGATCAGCGGATAGACCATGGGTAGACCATGTTCCGACGTACAGTGCAAGGCTGCTGGCTACCCACTCCATTCGGATCTTTCCCCTTAACTTCCCCTCCCGTGCGTCACCGTGTGCCATCAGGTTCCGAACGGACTATACTGCCTGATTAATACTGAGGCACGACTTTAACCTCGACACCGGATATTGAAAGTCGCGGTGCTGCTACATGTTCTGGTGGTTCCGCTGTCAGGCCCCGGAGACCAACTGCATTCCATGAGAATGTCTGTGGATTTCCGCAGCATACTTAGACATATCCTGGGGTAGTATATAAAATTAGGAAACTGACACTTTTTGCACATCCTTTCCATTTTGTTGTTGACGTAGTGATCTCTTATTCGACATTATGTAATTGGATTACTGAAAGCGACGTGAAATAAATTATGAACACTTAATGCATTAACATCTGGCATGGAAGAAATTCCATTACTTTATATTTTTTGTAACGTGCATTGTGACACAATTATGTAATGCTAACCAACATCCTTCAACCTGATAGACTGCCTGCATAAATGCATGAAAAACACATCAAGTAAGGCTGCATGTGCAATAGAGTCTTCCTGATGATGAACATAAGATGTTCGAAACATGTAGAAGACAGGAGGAATTGAATTAAAACATTAATTTAAAAAGTACATTTTGTTGATTAACATTACATAATTCCACTACTTAATTCACGAAATCAAGTGACTCTGATGTAATAGTCATTATAATTGTCCCGGAAGAAACACAACATTAATTCTGCAGTCTGTCTTACGACAGGTCCATAGTCTCTTCCAAATCCACTTCTCCACAGAGTGCAATTAGTTCTCACTCTTCAATTCATCCTCTTGTTTCCTTGAGTTCATCCGATAGCTGCTTATGTCTTCTTCCTCATCTTCGTGTCACTTCCATCCTACTTTCTACCTTTCCTTCAACAGCGTGTTATAGAAGGCTGTTCCTACGCAAGATGTTACCAATCCAGTTAGCCTTCCAACTTTTTATTGTATGTACGTTATTCCTTTCCTCCTCGACTCTTTGTAATACTTCATTTTTCACACGATCGGTCCAGCTGATCTTCTCCATCCTTCTCCAGCACCACACTTCAAAACTTTTCAGGTATTTCTGATCTACTGTTCGAAGTGTCCAACTTTCAGCACCATAAAATGATATTCTCCGAATGTATCATTTTACTAGTTTCTTCCTTAAATTTTGTATCCAATTTTCTGCTAAAAATAGTCTTCTTCTTGTGGAATGCTGCTTCTGTCATGGCAGTATTGTCAGTAATTAGGTTCATTTAGTTCTTATTTTGTGACTTGATTGCTTAATGTACCGCGAGTCTCGCATTGACAGGACATTGCCTTTGGTTCCTTCCATTTAGACAGCAAAAAGACTTTACCCTCCTCTTCATACATGCAAAATCTCGTCCTTCGCTTGAATGGACTTCATTAACAATTACAATATTGTGAACAGTAGTATACTTTTAGTGCCGGTTTGCAATATTGATTTGTTTTGTTTAACGAACGTCTCGTTTCCACTATTCGGAAATTCGCTTTCAAAACAGTCAACTGACGCTAATGAAAAAGAGCCATTTGTACTTTCGGTCTACTGGTGCGTGAATCATTTAGCCCCAGTACTGTTACCAGGCGACTAGCAGATAGGCCTAGTGAAGTTCTGCTTTGATATCAGGGCCGCGCAGAGACTGCGATTTGTTTCCGCGCTTTGGTTTCCCTTAATGTCCGCAGGGAAAAGAAGACCCCCCCCCCGCCCAACACCATGACTGCTCCCCTGCCCTTACCATGGTGGTATAATAAATATAAAGTGGAAAGGTGCTCTCCATGGAATGGAAACACTTTAAAAAATGTGTTGTTTGAAATACTGAGTTGGTTTTGAGCTTAATTTCCTGCAACTAGACACATAAAGTTACAATTATATGACACCACAAACATCACATCGGAGAGTCAGAAATTTCCTACCTCCTTTTGTTTAAATATTCACCGCAATATGCTATTTATAATAAGCGTTACCTAAACTTACTCCGATAAGAGTCCTAGCTTTTTAGGCACACATTTTGTATAAATACCCACTTTATTTGCAGTAAATCATTTTAGGCGCGTTCGCAAAAGTGCGAAAAGCGACTATTAGCTTCGTTAAGTCCGTCTGTCCGCATGAAAAAAATTCGTCTGCCACTGGAGGCATTTTTATGAAGTTTGGTTTTTGAGGATTTTTATAAAATCTGCCCCCCCCCCAAAAAAAAAAATTCAAGGTTCGTGAAAATCTGGCAAGGCTTAAGGTCACTTAACATGAAGAATTATGCACATTTTCTATCATATCTCGTTGAATTCTTGTTAGAATGAGAAGTGTTTAAGACATTTGTAGAAAAATAATGGAAACATTTTACGTTCAATAATGTTTTGGAAAAATCGTGTCGTTTATAAGATAATGTGGAAATATATTATAGAGCCGGACAGTCCACAGATTACAATATAATACGGCGCACGCGCTTTGCGTGCTGGATACATAAGGCTACAAACACACTTTCAGAATATGTTACACATTTCTTTTCCACGGCAACAATGGTTACAATCAAACACCCTTCAATATCACGTTATACATACTTGTACATTGCTTGCCTTACTTATAAATGTCATAAAATTATCTTTATCGTTGCGCCGTGCATTCTGTAGTTTATTTAATGAATACACCAACAAATGCACATATATTCATTTCATGATCTAAAATTCACATTAAAACACTTAAAACGCTCAACATGTTTCGATCATACGATCATCCTCAGGGAGCATACACTGTTCCTTGCTAAAGTTATAATTTAAAAACACTCAGTGATTTTAAATTATAACTTTAGCTAGGAACAGTGTATGCTCCCTGAGGATGATCGTATGATCGAAACATGTTGAGCGTTTTAAGTGTTTTAATGTGAATTTTAGATCATTAAATGAATATCTGTGCATTTGTTGGTATATTAATTAAATAAGCCAAAAATTATTTCTGTCTTCCTGCATAGTGCGGGTTATGAATAAACGGCACACGTCACACCTAAACTCATGACACAACTTTCTGTCTGGACTGCTCAATACTAACATTCATTAAACTTCCATGCAGTGATTTCAGAGTTGAATTTTTCAGACCAGCGTCCATGGAAGATGACCGACACTCAATTGCAGGCCGATCATACCAGACTATCCGTCGGAAAGGAATGTGGATATTATATAGTTTTGAGCAGATCCAGCGGCAAAATTTTTATGATCATGAGAATGAACACATGTATTTCAAACAACCAGAAATTGCGTTAAAAAAAACTGAGCTGCTTTCAAGCTTCTTGGACTTCTTGACACTTGAAGATGGAACCGATATTTTCTCTGGAAACGTTGGTAAGTGATTACTAATCTACTCTGCGTAACATCCCAGAAGACTGAAGATCACAAGTAAGAAACTAAAATTTGCAGTTAGGTAATAATTTACACTTTATGATCTATTTCACAGTTCGGTCAGTTGACTGAGACTAACTAAATGGAATCGAATGTTACAATCAGTAAACAACAAATCGGAAAGAATATGGAAGGAACGGGCAGTTGGCATAATTTGACTATTTTCGTGTTGGGGCCAAAATAAAGCGAAAAGTCTAAGTCAGGGTAAATTTCAAACCACGTTCTACAAAACATTAAGTATGCCTGTCACTTCTTTATTTAAAAAAACATGGTTTATTACATAACACTTAAGCAGTTTTAAAAAAAATCGTTTTTACATCACAATAAAGGAAGCTGTTTTAATAAAACTTCTTTGTAATTGAATTGCTGATGGCTAAAGAAGTATGTAAAAAGCCCCAAACTAAGGTCCACAAATACTGTGAAGACGAAGGAAACATTACGCTGGTTGTTCATACGGGTTCTGAAAATTAATGGCCATGTTAAAATTATTCAGTTCTTTTCGTGCCACAGCCACGCCACATTGCGCTAAAAGAACTGAGAGATAAATTGCGTAACTTACCATAAAAAGGTGCGTAACAGTGAATAGGAGTTTACCAGGGACACTTAACTTTGGCTGACAAAATGTTTTCTGAGTTGGTAGTTGAAAAGGCAAGAAAAACTTGCCTAAAGAGCCTGCCGGTTCATAGTGGGACTTTTTTGAGCTACTTGCGATAATGTATAATGTCTTTATGTTTTAGTTCCTTTCCCAATTTACGGGAAGGATGAACACAAATTTATAAACTTTTAAATAAATTTACGCATAATAAAATCTCTGTTCTGAGAGCAATAGTATGAACTTCCTGTAACCACCTATCCTCCACTGATCTTACTTTTGTCAAGATGAAGCGTTTTCAGCATTACTAAAATTTCTTAGTCGGCGGCTGTGTTTGAATATAAGGAAGAATGAAAAAATATTAACAGGCCCGGCAACTACTAATGCTACTGCTTCCTCTCCACCTTCTCCTACCCCACCTCCTCCTCCTCCTACCACCACCACCACCACCACTACTACTACTACTACTACTACTACTACACAATTGACAAAATAGGCCTGAAGATGACTAATCTATAGTCGAAACATGTAGCCTTATAATTACCTTGAGTAATAAAGTGACTGTGCTGACGTACACTGTTTAATTTTATACTACTACTACTACTATTACTACTGCTACGTAAAGATACTACTACTACTACTACTACTACTACTGCTACATAAAGATACTACTACTGCTACATAAAGATACTACTACTGCTACTGTTACTACTACTACATAAAGATACTACTACTAGCACATAATACTACTATTGATGCTGCTGCAAACATTTAACATAATGTTATTTATTATGCTCGTGGAAAAATGTATTGCCATTTCTAGTTCAAGCGTACTTTTTATTCGATGGACTAAAAATGACTTATCATCGAAACTCCATAACCAGGTAATGTTAGATTCCATTCTTAGTGCCTTATTTAGCAACGTTGTCAATACCTGTACTGTACTGTACTTGGTGTAGTGTCGATAGAGGACGAATGGGTTGGGATAAGGAACATTGGTGAGACGGCAACCGACAGAGACGCCTGAAGCAGCAATAGAATCCGGTTTCAGTGCCACCACTTGGGCGTCCGTCATGTTTTTCAAAACACTGCTAGGACATGCAGTCTCTGCGCATCTAGATGTACTCGTACGATTGCCGTGGGATCGGGACAGCGACTGGCTACAGGAAGGAGGTTCTGGGGATGGAACTCCGGTGGGAACGAATTTTTCCGCACCGCTTCAGACCAGCCCTAGGGCCTAAAGGACAGTGCGTGGCGCCGAGGTTAAAGAAAGAGCAGAGCTAACCCCCCTCTGGGTCTTCCTGGCCTGTTGAAAGTTGAACTTTATCTCTAAATTTTGCCTTTAACCTAAAGCTGCAAGACGATTATTCTGGAAACAAATGATCCGCTGTATCAAAATGGCCGCCCACTGTTAAAAGCTTATAAACCCTTTGATACGGGTATGTTAATCTAAATCACGCATTAGCCTTTTAAAGCCTACTTGTTACGTGACGCACCGACAGTTTAACATTCAACAATTGTACTCTCTGTCCACACTGTATTTGTGTGTTTTGTATTTATCTGAGAACAAACAGCGACTTCTGTCCCCATACAACATAAACTGATTGGTTTTTATAACCGAGATGAAAAGTGTTTACAGCGCGGTACGGACTGGGTCTTTAAATTGAGCAGTCTGCACTTCTTCATCGAAGGGTTACATCTACAATCTGATATGTTTTCACAGATGTAAACGTCGTTTAAAACGTTAGAACAAGCTTCATTGCTGGAATATAAATCAAGCTGACTGCTTAGGTTTTCAGACGCGAGCGAGTTTCAGGTACGTTTTGTTACTCATATCATGTGCAGCGTCCGGCATATAAAGATACTCCTGGGAAAAGTGTTGCATGGCAACGTGCTTTTACGGATAAGCTCATGCCCGCCCTCATTTCAGAATTATCAGAACAAAAATTAGAAACGAAAATATCTACGGACGCACTGAAATATCACTGGGCTGTAATCGGTCAGACAATGTTTCGGGGTTGACGTTACTGCGCAAAAAAAAATGGCTAATCGCATAAAATAAACGCAGTCGGGTTCTGTTAGTTCCTGTTACGTCCGGCAGAGGGTAGTGAATGGAAAGTTTCATCTCATTCAGCCCAGCGCTTAAGTTGTGTTTATCTTTGTCGTCATGGAACAGCATGCGAATATCAACAATTTTAATGTGTATTGGACCGTGTATCGTTGTGATAACTGAAGAATAAGAACCAACTAGATGCTACTTCTTGTCTTATTGTACTTATGATATGCTCAACATGTTGGGGGCACAGAAGTGCCTGTAACATGTTGAGCATATCATAAGTATAATAAAACAAGATGTAGCATCTGATTGGTTCTTATTCTTCAGTTATAAAAAAATTTGTTTTAAATACGGAAAAATAGCTGTAGCAGCAAGCAATATATTTGAAACTGTTGATGGAAATGAAGGTCTATCTCGAATGGTTGAAAACATTCAGAGGTTAGTGAGGACCTTGATATTGTCCAAGGTTTGTTCGGCCATCAACCGCTCTGTATAGGGTAACAGTTGCAAAGAGTCGTGAACTGTTGGCCAGAGATGACCAAATTATCCTGAAACTAAGATAAGATCAATTGTACATTAGCCGGGAGAAGATTAATCAGATTCTTTATGAAAATTTTGGAAAGAGAAAGATTTGCACGAAGTTTGTTCCACACAGACTCACAGATGAGCAAAAGGGACACAGAGTCACAACCTGAACAGACTTCGTCCAGGAGTGTCGGCCTGAACTGCATTTTCTCAGTTGCATTTTTACTGGCGATGAGTGTGGGCTGTTTCAGTAACACCCTACAAAACGTCAAAGCATGAAGCAGAGAACACAATCACCACTGAGGCCTAAAAAATTTCCCTTGCAAAAGTCGAGGATCAAAAAATGTTAATTACTTTCCGATAAACAGGATGTCGTCCATAAAGAGTTTGTGCCCACAGGGAAAATAGGGAAGTGAATTCTACGTACAGACGCTGGAAATGTTGCTGAAGTGGATTTCGAGACTGGAGGGGGGGGGGGGAGCGCAAATTCCAGCGAAAAGCACCTGACACCTTTTCTCGTTCTACCACGAGAGCGTAGCGCTTCTTGGGGTTTCAAGGTGAAGCAGAGATCGGACACCCACCTTGTTTACCTGAAGTCGCACTAGAAAAATTTTAGGCGCGTTCGAAAACTGTGAAAAGCTACTATTAGCTTCGTCATGTCTGTCTGTCCATCTATCCGTCCGTCCGTCCGTCCGCATGGACCCGGCTATCACTGGACGAATTTTCATGAAATTTGATATTTGAGTATTTTCCAAAATCTGTTGAGAAAATTTAATGTCCACTAAAATCTGACAAGTATGGTGGTCACTTTACATGAAGATCAATATGCGTTTTTGATCATATCTCGCTCAATTCTTCTTAGAATGCGAAATGTTTCAGACAAATGTTTTTAGAGAAAACCAAAACACATTTTATGTACTTCTTTTTTTTTTTTTTTTCGAAAATCTTGCCGTTTATGAGACGATGTAGAAAAATATTGCAGAGCCAGGCAGACCAGAGAAGACAAAATGGCGCATGCGCATTGCATGCAGAATACCTACGGCTACAAACACACTCTCAGAATATGTAATACTTATTGCATTTCTGCTGTATCAATGTTTGCGTGAATGTGCCTCCATGTTACGTTGTACTTAAATTGCTTATCTGGCTCTCTGCTCTCTAAAGTAAAGTCCTTCCACAAAAGAGGAAGATACAAGGACGCAAGATCATCATGAAGAAAGTAACCGCCGAAATAAACGAAGTTCCTTTGGATGCCTTCGATGATCGGTGTGTGCCACCTCTGAAAGGAGGTTAAAATACGTGTTGTTGTGAAGATAGGTTACATGGCAGGAAAATAAAATAGTCTTTTCTTGTGCCATGTTTATCTGATGTTGTAGCCTCAATCCAGGAAACTGAAGGTTAGAGACTGTAGGTTTACTTACTCATTGTCTCCTCATAATTAACCTATAGCCTACAGATCGGGTACAATGCACACGTATAAGAACCAATGCAGTTCAAAATTTTAATTAGCATCTCATGCAGTTTGAACTTGCTCTTATAAATTCATTGAGTAATACGCCATAAAGATATAACGGCAAATGGAGGCGTATCTCCACGCGTTCTTAACCAGGACACGTGATACGGACGGTCAGATCCACATCTCGGTTGCTATACCGCTGCAGGCACAGCCCCCATTACTCATCAGATACGAGGGTATGTGGGCCACAGAGCCTGCCTGAACGGGAATTAACTTCGATTGTCTAGCCCTTAGCTAGTAGCTATACCGATTTTTTTTAAAAGTCCTTCTTAGGCTATGCAGGAGTCGGGAAAGCGCAGTTGGTGTAGCGACTCACTACAAACTGGCCGTTTCGCGGTTCGAACTTCGGTGAGGGCATGAGGTTGTCTCTTCCTTACACCGGTCCAGGACATGTAGTTTTACAGACATTCAAATAACACATATTTTTACAAGAAACCAAAAAACAGACCACCTTTCAGCTGGCCACATTAGTTCTGTTCTCGGTTGCTTTCAGCGCGAATTTTCCAGAAGTATGGTGGCGTTTAATGGTGTTGACGTACCGACTGGTGAAGAGATAGCCGGTTGTTGGGCGGGTTGCTGCAGTAGCAGAAAATAGGGCGGACCCGTTTTATAACCTCCCACACATTGAAAGAAACCCAGTGTTAGAGGATGGAAGTTAGTGATCAGCTTCAAGCCTCGGTCCACTTTTTCTTTCGGGGGGGAGGGGACGACGACGTGGTTTCATTTGAGTTGGAGGCTAGTAGAGACTCAGGGCCAGTCTGAATACTCTAGAAAAGAGAAAAATCACTTGCCGGGAGGCAGTACCAATTCCACGGTCGTCCAGCGCCTAACCTATTCTCTATACTAATTGATCTAGCGAATAATTATGGCGTTTAAAGCTTCCAGGAGTAACAGCGTCCTTCAGCGGTCCGTAATGACTGGTTATTTGAAGGGTTTCAAGACGAGTCAGTTCCTTAGAGGTTTTTCATGTCATTTCTTTCACAAATCAATTCGTGTCTCAAAATAAAAGACAACCAGTCTTTGCGAGGTCAGCACTGCTCCATAATTCTTCTACCAACTCAGTCTGAACCTAGAAGAACTAGCAAAACCTTCAAAGTGGCTTCAGGATTCGACCTAGTGGGCCAGCTCGAAGGATTCATTGTAATTGCATGAAATCGTAGGCATTATGCGACAGTAAATTAAGTCATTAGAATATTAGCGTACGTGAACTTCCAAGTTACTCAACTGGCGGCCATTACCAACCCTGCAATGCTCATGAAAACAAGTTGAAGGGAAGGTCTTAACCTCCTTAGAGGACACATTCAACACATGTGAAAGGCAGCTAAGTAGCATCTAACAGCAAATATCGGTGACCCACTTTTAAAATGAAGAAATGGATTACTCACTGTTTGGCATTGGAAGGCCACGCGAAGGGCAAGTCTGTCCTGTCCACCATCGCACGAGGAAATGACATTCCTGAACCACTCACAGTGACGTCATTTGTGTAGTTCACTGGCAGAATCTGAAACGTCAGTCATTACAGGTAAGAAACTGCGACCTTCATTTTATACATGTGACCGAGAGATGGCATTCCTGTATAAATGAAGTAACAGGACTGTCAGCACATAGCTCCCGGTTAAATGGGACAAAAGGGAGTGTTATCAAGCCCACCAGGCTTGTCGAAAATAAACACAGCCAACATTTTCGTTGATCAACATTTTTTAAATCACACATATATGGAGACAGACCAGGGGATGGCTTAACTTGGGGTGAAGAGTAAAGCCTATATTTACATATTTATTGCATTTAGCCACGTGCCTGTCGTGCTACGCTGCCACGATATTCACGCGATATTCAACGGCGTCTTTGTCGGTTGTTTCTTCTTTCGTAGAGAAAAACGAACGTGAATTTCAACTGAGTGCTGCCATGTGTTTGTGCTATGTCGCACTATATGCTTAATGCCAACTATTTCTTCGGCCTGAATGCGCACCTCGCAGAGAACCGTGGCAACCCGGTAACCGTGGTTTGACGCACTCATGAAAGGGAGATATACTCGTATAATGGTTCTTCGTATCGACCAAGCGCGTGTAGCAGTGAAGTCTCGCATTCGGAGTGTATTCGTTTCTAATCGCAACCCAAACATAGACTACTATTTCCCTCTTTTCTCTGGGGACGATTTGCAGGTTAAGTAACTCGACACTGCCTGTTAAGAAACTGATCTGATTAACCGCGATGACAAGCCGGTGTCTAACCGCTTCAGAGCTCTGTTGGTAGGGGATGAAAACTGCACTAGCCGGATAACATTTCGTGTCGACTCCTAATAAAAACTTCTACCCAAATTCTTTGAATAATTTCGAAGACGAAATATACAGGCGGACGAAAGCCATCTGACTCAACTGCGTGCACACAAGGAGCAAAACCTTGCTTAATGCTGTATTATCCTGGGTCCTTTATGTGACTGCAAGATTCAACCACTGGACGAACAAAATATTGACGATAACAACAAAGAGCGGTGGCAGAATTGTTTGCAAGGTGACGCGTATTACCTACACGTAAAGTTACCAGAATTTTAAATGATCAGTACTGTACATGAAGGTAACATAGTTATCATTCAATTAAAATCCTTAATTAATTGTTAGACTAAAAATTTCGTTTTGTTTTCATAGATTTTTACCGCTCCGGCACCACTGGTATTAGCGTATTGTGCGATGCGATGCCTTGTACTCTGGTGGATGTGTAGTGAAATTTCAGAACGATAAGTTGCCGTCATCATTCAAATCCAGTGAACGTGAACCAATGTTTGAAAGAAACCTGTTCTCATCTATCCTCAAGACAGATGCAGCAGGTTCTTCTGAAACGTCAGTGAACATCTGCCACACTAAATGGCACCACATCCCATAGAATGCTATCTATAGCCACCAGTCACTGTCCGATAGTAGGTCGGCTCTAACACCGCATATTTGTGGGGGTGGGGGGAGGAACTTTGCAAGAAAGGGCCAACATTTGCATAAGAACAAAAAAATCCCACGTTTTCTGGTGTGTTGTAGTTTATATTCTAACTGCGGCTGGGGCACAAGCATAAATTCTGAACATCATGTCTGTTAATTAGGCATATTCTTGGCAACAGAAACTGAACAAAAATACTGTTAGTATATAGCTGTAAGATACAATGAGACAGCCTGATTGAATGTAACAAATGCTTCATCAACACCGAGTCACATAGAAAGGATAAATTATTTGGTTCAGTCATGTTGTATTTTGAAGGTGAAACACCTTCAATCAAGCTTCTAAATCAAGATTACATTCTCTCCAGCGTGCAATGATAGAAATCATATTGCCCCATCACAACCATCAAGGACTGGACAAGGTGTGGAGGTAGGGCTTATACCACAGCCTTGATCAAACACAATTCCTTAAGAGACTTTGCTGTAAGTATGAAGTGCATAATCTCACAAATAAAATAATCAAAACAGAACACCACATTCATAAGCAATTGTAAATGCAAAGTTACTTTTGTTATTCATGTAGAGAAGCTATTAATGACACTGAAGGGTTAATCCACTGGATGAAGCCCTAATGCACCCATTCATAAAAGATGCTGAATCAAGCAAGCATGATCACTAAGTAGTTTGGTACATGACTGCCAAAATTTTGGAGGACCCTCCTGTCTCCATCTAATGCAATTTTGATGCCCACCCCCATCAGAACCTCCAAACATCTCACATCAATTCCTCAAGCCCAACTTCATCCATCACCATCAGCACCACAACCAACATCACCACCAACCCCAGCAGGCGAAAAACAAGAATAACACGTTAAGTATATTTATTTCGTTACAAAATTATTTTTTTACAATAAATAATTTGTAAACTTCAACAATACTGTTCTACTCTTATCACTACAGTGTGTAACTGTTTACAGAGCAGAATACTGTTCAACAGTCTCTATAAACTCTGTTCATGATCACACAGTGCTCATACAAAAACTGCCAAAATACCACCACTTTATAAACGTGGCAGACATAAATGATTCAATATTTCAGGCTTTGTATTATTCAATTCTGTCCTGCTATCATTTGACTAACTTTACATAAGGCCTAACATTCTGAGATACATTTACTAACATGAAACACATTTTGATCTATGAAACGAAGTGATAAGGTGAATAAAGAAAACCGCTGTTTTATGGCTAACTTCATGATATGTACTCTCCATTCAATATTGCTGGCATGAGTAAATCACTGATGATGAAATGGGTGTGGGACAGAGTATACAGAGTGAAAAAGACAAATAAAGGCAAAGTTTCAGTCATTTTAGTCACAAAACCTCCAAGAGAAAGATAACTCGAAGAATTTTAGGTGTAAACAGCGCAAAAGTAAACTGATGGGGATTAGATTCAGCTGACTTGGAACAGGATCCAATACTGAACTTCTGCCAACACAATAAAATGAACCTTTGCATTTGTAAAATCAGAGAGGAAATTTCTTGCTGTGCTGAGCTAGTATCCACTTGCCATGTAGTTAGTTATGACAAACAGTACAAATGTGTCAGTTTAGTTAATACTGTATGCAGTAAAGATATTACACAGCTGGACATGTACAGGAAGCATGATTGCTAAACTGATGGAGCAGCTGCCTATTAAAGATGTGCCTATGCATGGTTAATTATAAATCAAATTCCTATGTACTTATTATTAAAACCAACCAATCTGTGCATTTGGTTGGTTTTAATGAAAGAGTACACTGATCTGAAATTCACGGAAAGGACAATTTCGAAAAATAAATTCCTATGTTTGAGGTTCTATCCTGTAGGTAGAGCACATTCATTTTCTGTAACAGGACTGCCAACCTCTGTGTGTGTGTGTGTGTGTGTACATGCAGACACATGCATTTTGTTGTAACAAAAAATGATAAACTCATTTTGGATATTAAAAGAACAATATAAATATGAGATTTAAGGTTCTCATGATTTTTGAGATGTGATTCAGTGTAATATGACAGACAGGCACCAATGTTTCAGTGGAACCTGTGCATCCATCTTCAGTCCTGAAGACCCAACATATCCATCTATTCTGTGAGATGTAGGTTTGCACAGAAGTGATGACCACAGTAGTCATCTGCAAAATTACAAAGTGTCATTTGCCAAAAGAAACTAATCTTCCTATTGACTCTGCTAAAATTGAAAAGTGTAGAAATCCATAAATCATTGTCCTGGAACACTATTTTCTAGAAACCTGATCAACAGCAAAATATAATCCCCTGTCAGAATGTTAGTCTACATCTGACACAGCATTTATGTGTCTTCTGCATATGTCAATACTTCACATGATCTGGAATTATTGGTTACTTATATAAATATGAAAACATTATGACATATTTCAGTCTCTTACAATGTACCTTTACATATGAGCACTGTGTTTGTATAGAAAATGAAAATAGCACATACGACGTCAAGCAACATGCCAATATGAGGTAACACAAAAATTATAGCAGTATTAGTCACATTCTGGGTGACATGTCACACTAGTTCAACAACTAAATACTGCACCAAAGGTGCATCAATTGTAATTATGTTTATGCTGTCATAAAATGCAATAAAATGTACGAATAAAGTGCAAACAGGTTTTAGCGTGAATTAATTTGTCACTATTGTTGCTTGAATGGCCCAAAACTGCTACTAATTGCAATCTATTCTCAAACACTTTTTCAAATTAACTTCAGAAGAAATGTAACACAGAAACTGGCCTTGAATAAATCATGTTCATACAAATTCTTTGGTTTAAATTCAGGATCCTGTCACATGAAACACACTGTCAACACTGCTTAATTTTACCACTGTAACTGCTACTTAAGTTAACAGTCTGTGAAACTGAATTTAGTCTTTCCCGAAGAATAAAATGTCTGACAGCTCAAGGTCCCTTTTTGTGTATATTTACTGTCACAACACAAAGGAAAACTATAAAAAAAAAATATATATTTTTTAATATATGCATACAGTGTAAATAAAGTTGTGTTCAGCTGAAATTTCTTTCTTCCACTGTTCACCTGAACAATGGAATGCAGTCCATAAAAAAAGGTACTCTCATAGCTGACCTAAACTACAGCCTGCTCCAGACATTTACTGTGATGTGTTACTAACATTGCATATTCTCAAAGAAGATTCAGTTACTTTCTTTGGCCAACTCCATATATTACTGAATGGCCCTTCTAGACCTCTTGTTGCCTGACCACTTACAAACAAAAAGTGATTATACTCTGGCTGTGATGTCTATGGAGTAACGCGAACACACACCAACAAAACACAATACAATGACCTACTGAGCACCAATTGGATATTCACATCAGTATCATTCACTTGCAGCTTCTGTTTCAGAAGCACACAGTAACTGAAAGACCAGTTTAACCGTTTCACGCCTAACGACCCCTATATGGGTCGTACCGCACCGCTAACCTCTAAACGCTGCATTTTATATATTTATTCAACAAATATAGGTACTGAATATTTTAAACATGGTATATACTCTCCATTCTTTTCTCTTCAAAATGCAGTTTATTTCATAATTCTGACGTATTTGGTTCCTGTATTATTCACATTTTATATACAGAATGTGCTAAAATAAAAAAAAAATAATTCCGGCACCAAAAGGTTAAAACTCCACTGACACAACACTCTGACCCATCAGCAGTACTGTTTAATACTCTACATATAAATAAAATAAAAATGTAAGCTTTCAAACTTTGCTCCTGAGCAAAGAACACCCATTACCCATTGAACAGTACTCTTGGTGCTTACAGCCAGCATGGAAATGGTGGTATATAGAAAAATCCTGCCTTCACCAGGAATCAAACCTCCAATTATCCAGCTCATAGCTAATTACTTTATATTGCACTAAAATTACTGGTAAGCTGAGGACAAACCGAGTTTACAATTAATAATATTCAACAGTGCTGTGCCAAATGCAGTCTACAAGAAATTCAAAATTAAGGGCAGAAAACATAACTGTTCTGGGGCCAATTAATTATTCTAATGGTGCACTGTGTCACTAACCTTTTAAAACCTGGTGGTTTCTTTATGTACCACCAGGTTTAGTATTCAAAATTCTACATGGTGCTTAACAGTGTATTTATGTGTTCTCTAAGGATCTCAGAACAAACAGCAACTTTTGGTTTATACATCATTAACAAACTGAGTTTTTATACCAAGGTGGAGAGTCTTTACTTTGTGATAGGAACTGAGTCCTTATATAAAACTGACACGTTTCATCTTTAATGGGTTAAACACCTAAAAGCACCTCAAGTAACACTCCAGCTGAAGACTTCATTTGTGTGCCTTGATACTGTACTTCAGCCATCAGCAACTACAACCCCACAATGATGGCTGCCACATAAGTGGGGATTATCACAATTGCATGCCTTAGGATTTACAATACAAAGTATTAATAACAACTATTATGGCATCAGGTATCAATCTGTCCCCAGATCAGATAAACTCAGAAAATAAAAATGCTATGAAAAAACTAAAATACCTGAAACCATTCAATAAGCATACAGCACAATGCACTCATCTAATACACTTGAAATTGTAGCAGGTGTACACAGTACGAAGGCCAACACATGTCTGAATATATACAAGGTGTAATATCATTCAACCAACAGATTTGTAGGAATTATAAAGGAGATCACAACAATGCAGTTTAGTATTTATCTCAGTATTTAACCAACTTGATGCACAAAATTTGTTTCACAATAAGTTTTATTTCATAACTCTACATGTTTCGAGCACATGTGCTCATCATCAGGATGTCAAAATTGCATTACACAGCCTCTGGTATCATCACACCTATAGGTGGCTGTCTTGTGCAAAAATTATTGTGAAACAAATTTTATGCATCAATTTGGTTAAATACTGAGATGCACAGTCAACAAAACGTCAAAAAATGCATTTTAGGTCAGAAAACAATATCTGGAAATGCTTTGTTTGGTCGTTAAGCACAGAACCATGAACATGTTCAGTCTGGAAGAATGATCTGCACACTGCTAAGAAATTGTACACCTTGCTACTTAGTTGTACTGTTCTGGAAAGGCTGATATGTGGGGGGAGAAAAAAAAAAATATATATCATCAAATTTATACATCAAATATTTTATGACATTGTTTTATTAGATGTATCAAACATTTCTGCACTGATTTTAATTTTTTATTGTCATTTCATGTGTAAATTTGATTTTTCTTAATTTCATTTCAGAGAACCCCATGTCCAGAACAATAAAATTAAGTAACAGGCTATTAAGTTCCAGAACAACATGCAATTAATACATCAAAACCGAACGCCTTAACAGTTTTGCGTTAAGAAGCCAAACTCAGCATTGCCAGACATTGGTTCCTATACTAAAATGCATTGTTTCATCCCTAAAAATCTGTCAGTTAAATCACGTTATGCCCTGTATAAACACTGTCAGAGTAAATCAGCAATTCAGTGGCCTCAACACACACTAAGTAACATATGAAATTCGGTACACGTTGCATCCGTTATCCACTTTATTTATGGACATGGCAATATTAGAATGGCGTGATGGATAAGCATTTCAGCCATCTGGAATGCCATGTCCTGTCGTTTGGTACATGGGCACCAATGTTTTGAAGGAACCCACTTCTTCTATGCTGAAGACTGGGGCAGCAGGTTCCTCCACAAATGAATGCAAACATTCAATTGCTTGGAGAATGTGTATTAAGGAATTTCTTTTCCAACAGACAAAGCCCTCCTGTATGTGGTCCGATTGCCAAAAAACCGTATGAACACTGTGGTTGTAGGTTTAGCACTTCCAATCCATATTCAGCATGCTATGTATGGGTTTGAATGTTAGCTCTATGGACATCTATCACTAGACTTCTCATGTTTGTGTTCAGTCCATCTATATCACTGCTAAGAAAGTACTTTAGAATTGATCGTGACCACTTCCTTACAAAACGTCATTTATACACACCCTTTCATTTGACAACACATAACCAGTGCAACTGGAGAAGTGTTGACACAAATCAGGAATTGGAGTGATTCCTGATTTGTGTCAACACTGTCAATTCTGACAGAAATTGTACAAGCTCATTCAGACATCTTGTTTGCTGTTCTAGCTTACCTTCCATTGTACTCACCTGCTAATCTCAAGAACTATCACTATTTTAAATAGGAATATTATTTTGCACATTGCCCACTGTTGTCTTGGGTTTGTCCAATAAAACATTTCAGAAACTAAATGTGTTTCTACCATCATCAGCATACGTGCTTCTACTTGGTGGGGCCCCTTAACCATTAGCACACAGCATTTTAAATTCTAGGTTTCTGCTGCAGCTGGAGGAGTGTTCAATTTAAATACCCAATGTGGGAGACAAAAGGGATGTATATTTAATGGGACAGCACTGTACATTCACTAATTAAAGGTTAAAAGCTAGTTTCTGTCACTGATCTAGATGAAAAATGATAAAGTTTCTGAGACATTTTCTTTGAAAAATCTCAAGAAAATGGGCAATGTCCAAACTAATAGTCATGTTTACTCTAAAACACCACTGCTATAAACATTCATTCACCTTATCATATTGCGGATAACTTAAAAACATTGCGTACATACTGTAGGCTGCACTCTGTTATATAAAATTACACTGCTCTATCACGCCCACTGTGAGCAAGAAAAAATGTACAAACATATGACTAGGATATGAAAGAAAGAGCACACAATTGTACTAATGGGATAACAAAACACACATTTCTACACACCATTCCTACAGTACAAATTCATCTTTATAGCTCCCTGCACAGAAACTCAGATGATCACAAACATCACAACTGTATTTAAAATCTAACATACCTGAAATTTAGTTCCTACATAGATGCAATTATTGTCCAATATGCTTGTGGTTTATAATTATTTTAACACTTTTTTAAACATGTATACACTACACTGTTAAAGAACAGAACACAACAGAATTCTACAAGCCCATGCAGCATGTAGCTTGTAGGTACAATGTAACCTATGCCAACAAACTTCAACACTTTTTAAAGTGATTCTTTATTTCTTGGGTGCACGACAATATAAACTCATTATTACAAGTTAACGTAAATAGTTAAGCACTCAAAACAAAGCATGGAATAGCTGTGATTAAATATGTTCATTCTTAGACTGCACAACCTGATTGGATGCACGGACAGGTTTTTTTAATAAATTTTAATGTATCCCAATGTTCATTACGTTTGAAGACCAATTTGTAATCATGATGTTATATTTTGTTCTATTATAAACAAATGTCTTTTATTACATACATATAATGTAATTCTGACACCACTTACCACGCACTGCTATATCTCAGTGAGAGAGGCTTAGGCTCTATGAAGGTTGGAGAAGTCTGAATCACAGGAAAATTCCACAAATATCAGAATGGCGCTCCTTTGTCAAAACAGCTAATTTAGCTTATTCAAAAACTGAAGCTAAAAATACATATTTTGAATTGCAAGTAACTGCTATGTAACAAAACTTCAAATGCCATGAAACAGTTTTGTAAATAACTGCTGCAATATCTGGACAATGTGATCATCTAATTTCCCTTTTTTAAGTACATGTGCTACAGTGACTATCAAGAATGTACTCCTTGGTCCACAAAGAATACCTGTATATAGAGCAACAATAGAGTCCACAAGACCCTACACCTACATGAATGATGAACCTAAATTTCATATGTCCCCTTCCCTGGTTTTATTGTTGTGCTTTTTTAGCCTTATGGTAGATTCTGACCTACAATCTAACCCAAAATAGAAAACACATAATTATGCTGTACTACTTCAACTGGTCTGGTATACTCCTTGACATTTGTCATAAACAAAGGAAATAATAAACAGCCACTAAATAATTCTGGGTTTAAAAAGGTTTTCATTAAAATGGCTCACTAATATGCAAAAATTGTCTAAAAGAACTTATAGACTACCTCAACAACGTAACTGGTCATGCTGCAGCTACATACAACAGAACTAAAAAATACATTTAAAACAATGAACTTCTACGAAACTTAAAAAAAAAAAAGTACACAACTGATATTAAACATTACTCTTTTTGAGTAATGAGCTGCAAAATCTTTAAACAGCTGGTATCATAAATTACACGGCATGGCTGTGTGAGATGTATATTAAATTAAAGAATTTGATATTAATCATATATAAAGAGTGACCAAATTTTGGCTTAATTTTAATTTGGTTCATTAAATAGAAGTTATTTAGTTATTTTTAAATTACTTTTCTGTTCTGTATGTTTGTAACTAACCAAAATAATTATTCATACTGTAGTCTGTGGGCTATGACACTTCAGTAGTATGGTTATCAGATATCAACATTCCAAAGAAATGTACTGCCTCCACCTTCCAGGTACCATGATCACAATACTCAGTCAATCAACCATACAATAAGTTTATCAGGGAGTGTAAATGTACTACACTCCTTCACTCTAGACATGCGATGAAGCACAAACTGTCCATTAATGCTCTCGGCCCAAGTCTTTAACACGTGAGGCACTAGCAATGTGAAAAGCCAAGCACATACCAGTAGGCCATGATAAACCTCAATGTACTCTCAATGTGAAGGCCCAGATTCAAACCCAGGCCAGTCTATATGGTTTTTTTTTTTTTGTGTGTGGACAAAGTGCGACCAGGCAGGTTTCTCACCAAGTACTTCAGTGTTCACCTGTCAGTGTCAGTCCACTAATATTCCGTACTCATTCATTCATTCATTCATTCATCTATCACAGAAAATATGCATCTTAGCAATTAAATAACACACATAAGACACAGGTCAAGTGCAATGAAGTACTCAAGAACAAGTGATGGAAAAAGCATCAAAATTTCTGTGACTTTCTACATTAGCAGTGTTGATATGATAATAACATATTTAACTGCTGTTTATACGTGTATCTTGGGGTCTGATATCCTTATCATAATGTAGACTGCTGATGGAACATTGGGAATTGACTGCCAGTCAGTCAACAAACAGTCAAAGTTACAAAATCTAAAATACCCTACATCTTGTTGCCATATGACCTTATTTCAAACTCTTTCTTGATGGCCCAGCCTCAATGAAGCATGTTGGAGTGATTTGTAACTGACTTAGCATGCAACCCATCTCCCTGTTACATTTCAGATAGGTTCTTATAGGTTCTGACACCATACAGGAAGTGACAGTACATGGTGTCAAAACTCATGACCATCACTTGAACACCTGCTATGACAGATTCAAAAACCAAATTTGTTAAGTTACTAAGATGTAGCCAGAGCAGTGTACCTTCTTTCAATAATCATCCTCATAAATGAACTAATAAATTATGGAGGTGTCATCTCACATATGTCCTGCACTTTCTCTTCATGCCAACAAGCTAAATGTCTTATAGATTTTTGATCTTCTTCTTCATTCACAATATCTCAGTATACAGTCTCAGTCCTAACCCAGTATACATACCTTTCTGTTATCGAAACAACAAAATGCTGAAACAGTGCTGTGACTGCTGCTTCCCAAATCATCAAGCACACCATCCATTCACTCCTCTCTCAGCAATACACAATCTATGCAAATGCTGTTACCTAGCAGTTGCACTGTCTCACACTGAGGAGAAATCTGCTACAAATTCCAACTCAAATTTCTATTAAATTTACCTAGAATCTCTAGCACATGCTGGGATGTAGCTTAAAACAGTCTACAGTCACTTCCAGCTACTTCAATCTGACACTGCAGCTGAGTGGTAATATTCATGTTTGTGACACTGCATGAACTCAATCAATGACAGTAACAGAAACAAGAAATTAATGACACTATATTGTTAAAAGCACATCACACTAGTCAATATCTGGCTGTGGGTGGGTGATGGGGAAATTTAGATTCAAAAGCTGCACATTTCCAGCATATCTAAGTGATGTCACAAATCAAATTTAAAAAAAAAAAAAAAATCCCAGTAAAAATTCTTATTTGTTGCTCCCTCAAACTTGCTGTTCAATTTATGAAGCTAATTTTTAATAACTTTGTCTATATAGTTCATATCACCTCATTGAATTAAAATTTTGTAAAACAATAACAACAACAAAAAATCCCTGCTGTCAGTCCATTCAGCACATGATGGAAACAAATAATATGAATACAAATACTGAACAGCTACTCAAGAAAGGCAATGTCATCACTAATACAGTCACAGTCGGTTAAAATGTCATAACAGGAATTGAATATTTAGTGCCATTATAAATTAGTGTTGCTCTAACTTAGGAGTATAATGTTACGGTTAACAGTGGGGAATTAATTGGTACCACAGAATACCTGAAGCTACAGATAAGGTGTCACATTAACCAATGCCATTATAACCAGGTTCAACTGTAACTTAAAATGTACTATGTGTGACAGAAGTAAAAACAATATAATTCATTGTATTGTACAGAAATTGCATTATCTTCTTGTTCTATGAGCATTCATTTAACAAAAAACTGTGTCAAAACTGAAACATGCCATACCAAATCTAAGGAATCATCGTACGCAGCAACTTCTTATTTTTTGTCTACTGTTATATGGTTTTCCATTTTCCCTTTATACCACATTTGTCTTAATTAGACATCACCATTTAAAATTCATTACTGTTTATTACAATAAATAAACTGGCCTCCATTTCTGCATCTCCACTATACTTACTTTCCTTTATTATTAGTTATGTGTGAATGTATGGTCTCATGCAAACACATATCTATCACACCTACACTAAAAAGAAATATGTTTTTGTTGAACAAACTTCTGATGTTCATATGCCGATATTTCATGTATACAAACAGACAACACACACTGCAACACAGAACTAAAATGCACTGTCAGTTACACTACACAAGAGCATAAAATTATTTGCAGTTTTAAGAATCTGTCCCTCTTTTATAAACATGGATCATCTACAAAATTCACGATTTATATCAATTTGGGTCACACAAACATAAAAGTCTATCTAAAAAAAGAGAGTTCAAGGCCATGACTGAAGTAACCAAAGAATAAGACTGTAACAGACACATATAAAACAACCTCAAATCCTAGTCCTGCTGTTGCTAACATTAAAAACATACTGAAGTCACAAATCTTTACCACAAAATCACTGTATTGCACAAGGTGCTACTCATTAACATATACAACAAGCCCCTCACCAGCCTCCCTACATTTGTGTATTTCTGACAAACTGTGCTGACAGCTACCTTTTTTTCATTATGTTTTTAGCCCCATTCTCACAGCATCATGCTTCTTCAAACCAACTTTCAAAAAGTCTTCAACAAGTGAAGGTATATCAGTGGACAGACATACATCATCCTCATCAACCTGAAAAATATAAACGACATCTTTACATTTCGTGGCACTTTATTCATGCCTACAATCAAGATGTGACAACACATATCACTCCTGAAATGGCAAAATCCCACACAATTTGTCCAACTGCGATTCTCACATTACTAGACAGCTGGGTTACAAACACTCCTTCTGCCAAAATGTTGTGACCACAGAAAAAAAAACTGCCTGTCCTTATATTTCTATAAAAACATAACATGCATAAGTGCTGGTCTACTGAGGATTGGTCACGGTCTTCTGTCTTTGGGAGAAATGTATATCGGTGGCTTATGACAAACCGCCGTTTCATGAGCGAACTACAATTAATACTTCACAGGCAGTAATTCTATGATATATATACATATATATATATATATATACACATACAGGGTGTTTCACGACTTTAGGGCATAACTGCAGGAGGTGATTTCCTAGGTCTTTGTGATCAAAAAAGTTCATATAAACATGTGTCCGATTTTGGACGGTTAAGGAGTTATGACCGTTTT
>Ga0123354_10002972_pt1 | contig 23048 bp, 8 predicted proteins | sample TergutLab28metaG_2_FD_97872 | JGI IMG/M metagenome (GOLD analysis project Ga0123354, IMG submission 97872) | Labiotermes labralis P4 segment gut microbial communities from Petit-Saut dam, French Guiana - Lab288 P4 | ecosystem: Host-associated > Arthropoda: Insects > Digestive system > Gut ... | reverse complement strand
TCGCCGTGCATATAGTTATAATATATTTTCATTTTGGGGAGAAGACACGCGCTCTCTTTCTAGAAAGTAAGATAAAGCTCAAAAACAGGTTCCTCCAAAAAATATATATATATATATATATATATATATATATATATACACGTAGACACACACACACACACACATACATTCGATATCACAGGGGGTCACGCACAACAAGACGGTCACCTTCGTAATCACAGAAGTTGAAACCTCAAATCTCACAAATGAAACGGATCACTCCTTGTTAATCATGATGACAACGGTGGACAAAGAAATAGTCTCGATGTGATTACAAAGAAATTTACAAGAAAATCGTATACGCCCAGCAGCGAAACTTATTATTAAAGCCATGCAATCAATGAGGTAAATTTATTTTTATATACCTTGTGGCAGCAAATTTTGCTTCTTTATGAACGGCTAATGCAGATTTACATGCAAAAACTAGCTGCTGCATGCAAACTCGTTATATTTTACGGAGACAGTTTATCAAATGCGCTGTGTTTACTGGGACACGCAAACATTTAAGCCACAACAAATTACGTGCTTTTACGTTGCACATTGCTGTTAATCAGTTTTAAAGACCATTTCGATATAATTGCTGTGCAGTACTCACCTTTTTGTTTCGGAGATGCCAGGACTCACAAGAATACCTCCAATTCTGAAACATGGAAATTACATTAATTTACATTAATACATTAACTTAAGATGAGGACAACACACACATAAACAGAATTCATTTCTTCAATGCTTCAATTACCACCTTAAGCTTTATGTACCAAAGTAAGGTAAAGCTATCCCATTACAAGCCTAGACAGTCCCGCAGGGTCGAAGGACATTGAATCTCACAGAATTTCTAGACAATCAGCATATGAAACTGGTAAGGTTGTACGTCCTACACATCGACCGCCTCTGCCCCCAGGAAACATATCCGGCATTCACTTCTGTTAGTCTGATTCGACCCCAGGGTCACTGGGGCAGCGGAAATAGCAAGTGAATGAAAAGTCCCAATAAAAGCTTCGGGAATCAAACCCGCGCCCTTCCAGGTGGTAACACAATGCCTTAGCCAACTGCCTACCGTCTTACATATGAAGGTAAGACTTAAATAAGTACACGCTGGTCAATTCAGTACAGCAGGGAAGGGGAAGGATATTGCTAAGTGATTTGCTGCAGTGATAACACTCCATACTTGTTTTCGAAAAATTCCTCTTTCTCATCCCGGCTGAGTCATCTGCTATATTGTCGCAAGTTTGCGGTGTTTTCTGACAGCCTCCAGGTAAATACCGAATAGTACCTTCATTTTTTCACTACTGCTTTCTTCGAAATTCTGTCCAAATTATCATTCACTGACAATTTGTCAGTCTAAATACTAATGTATTAACAACGCTCTACAGGAACTCAAATATACCTACTGTCTGTCGTGCATATGAATAACGAAGTACTTAGCTACGCAATTATGCGCAAATTCACATAGCAACAAATTCTTTATCGGAGATGATCAAGCTCAGCTACCGTTGTGTTCACAGATAATAACTGGCAGGTCGTACTGGAAAACTTTATTAAGACTTTTTTGTCTGATTTGTTGTGAATTCAGTGACAATTTCCGCTCTGGTGTTTGGGTCTGTGCTGCATAGCTGTAAACCTTCAGCCTTGTATATGAGCTTGACTGTCATTTATCATGTGTATAGTACTGTTCTGGGGTTCTTCGATTAGCTATGAAAGCATGTCCAGCCAGTTTTTCCTCATTCAATACGCCGTTGTAAATTGAGGCAATCACATGTTATAAATTGAGAACTAATTACAAAAGTCATTACAATATTTGCTGTACATGCAGAAGCTACGTGCTTCAAAATATGTGATCAGAATATGTAGATAAATTCTAAATGTCTTCGTGGGAAGCTTTTGCTTGAAAATTGCTGCTCATTCAGTAGATTTGAAGCGAACGACCTGGGTTGCTGCGGTTCATTTCCATGCAGTAATTGTATTTCGCCGAATCAAACCCTGTTTTAATAAACATCTAATCTCTTCCTAAAAGTTATAGAATGTTAATTTCCTGGGGATCAAAGAGGTTTCAGCATGAATCTGTTCATTCAACTCGATATACTGTCAAAATTAAGGTTATGTGCAATTGCACGTCTGTATCTCAGATAGGTTGCGATGAAGTTATGTTGACAAACAGAGGTAAATTTCTATACAGTTTCTGTGATTAATTAAACGCCAAACTATGAAAGCATATGGGGAAGTTTATATGTAGCTCCATTAATTCTAAACCTCGGAAACAGATGGCAATGAACAATATATGTCGTAGCGTAGAGAGAAGGAGATCGTCGGAGTGTGACTTGACACCGTGGAGATAAGGTAAACCTCTGTCTTGGAAATCGAAACCCGATTCTTCGGCCAGGACTCGCTCAACCTACGACATAAAGTAGACGGTTTGACTAGGACGGCAATATGTGGGGGTGAAGTTCAGAAATCTTGTGAGAAATATGCTGGAGTCCGCACCTCACAAGCCTGACAAGAAAGTCTATTGTAGCGAATAGGTTATACTGCAGTTGATCGTTAGGGGAGGGTGGTGCAAACCAAGTTTCACCTACACAGCTGAAAAGGGTTAAGCCAACTCCATCATTAGCTGAGCTAGTTGAGTTCTGAACCACATTTTGGCGGTAAATTTTCAGTTATATTTTGAACCAATCATATCCCTCTATATAGGTCACCTGGCACCGACCAACAAATCACAGAGAAGGACCTTACCATTCTTTTGAAGACAGCGGTTTGGAGGTCGCTATACTGTTGCTGCAAGCCTCATGAAATGGAGGGTTGAGGACTTTGTCTTGATTGGCTCGACATTTGACCAAAATTGAAAGCTCTGATTTGCTCAAAATAAAATTACAAAATTTCAAGCCAAAATTGGCGCAGAATTCTCTTAACCTACCCAATCCTGTATACGATTATCCAGTCCATGGAATAGTTACTGTGGTGACTGAGCTATCCCGACTCCCTATTTTAAAATAATAATCTATAACAGTAAGTGAAATCGTGAAGCTGAATTTTTCCAAAGGGCTTGTGTTGTCATAAGCTGATGAACACACGTACAGCAATTTTCCGTTCAATTTGAACTCTTACATGCCTTTCAGCGCTGTTTATATTTTAAGTATCTCTATGCACTGTGCAGAATTCCGCACAACCCTCCAGAACATGTCACCCATAAAATGTCGCAATGATCAACAACGCATGAAATTTCTCCAGTGTGTTGTTTGCCATGGAATGCTTTGTATATTGCAAACGGTTGTTCACGTATTCCTACCCAGAAATGTGTGGACATGTCGCTTGATGTGACATAAGCGTATCGAAATTATGTCATCAGTCACAAGCTTGTCGATATAGATCGATAAAGCCGGGTGTTCGAAATTTATGTTCTCCAAGTCCTATTTAAATACACCCGATGATGTTACCACAACTTTGTGAGAAAGTTTCAAAATTGTTACGTACAAATACAAAATTCCTATTGACCTGTAGCCCAAGGTTATCATGCATTATAGTTTGGATTCTGCACTCTTTAGGTGGCCGGGATAGCGTAGTTATTCGCTACGGGGTGAGCAGTTTGATCCTCGGTGGGAAAAAGAGAATTTCTCTTCCCAAAACTCCTAACACAGCAGAACTGGGGCACATCCAGCTTCCTCCATTAAGTACCCTTTCTTGGGGCTAAAACGGCCGGGATATGACTTCAACCATCTACCCTCATATAGTGCTTCGGTTAGGACAGAGCAGAACTGTACCTCTAGTCCAACTCTGTGTCCCCATGTCATATTACAGGGTTAACTTCACCTTTGCATCAATTCATCCCAAATTTGATCCGAATATGTATTAGTATGTAACAAATTTTTACTGTGCAATTCTAATTTTTCAAATAATGCAACCAAAGAAGTACACACATAAATATTTGCATTTTTAATCAATAAATGCTTTTGTGTGCATTGTTGGTTGCATTATTTGATGTGTCTTACAAACCTATGCCATCTTTTCATAAGGTTCATGAACTGTAAACCTAGACAGTTACTTTGACTGTCGGTATAATTCTGACTGCGATATGTACACCACAGAAGATGGATGAGGATTGGTTGTCTAAGGATAAATGGTATTCATTCATAGAGGATGTAGTTATTCTCAATGTCTGACAGATGACATTAATCGTCAGATCGCGATAAGGGCAATCAATGAAAGAAGTAAGAGACGTTTATTTCTGGAAGTAAAAGGAGAATCTCTTTGAGTGTTCTTGAGGTTGAGGTGACCCTTCTAATGCCATCTGTTGGAGCGTTAGGTCACAGAAGAACGAAGAACTAAAGATTCCCTCTGTTTTTCGTATTGAAGCACTTGGCACATAAAGTTGGCCTGTGCTGATGTGGTTTTTATATTAGTTTCTCTTATTTTTGTATATTTTGTGGTAGTTTTAAATTGGCCCTGTACTCTTAAAATAACACGTTTATACATTACAAATTGAATTATTGTTATTTCTATTATTTAGGGGACGCGGTAGCACAGTGGCTAAGGGCGCTGTGCTACAAATCAGAAGATCGCTGTTTCGATTCTAGATGGTGACAGTGGAATTTTTCATTGACATAATTCTTCCGATCTCACTATGGCTCTGGGGTCGACCCAGCCTCTAACAGAAATGAGTACCAGGAGCATTTCCTGAGGGTAAAAGCGGCCGGTGCATAAGGCCGACAACCTTACCACCATCCTGGGCCATTGTCACGTAATCTGGGAACCTTAAATTCCTGGAACCCTCTGGGCACCTCGGGCCTGTAACGGGACTGATTTATCTTTATTATTATTTAATTTCTCATTTATTAAGGTGATGCTTTAATATTATCATTTATAGGGACAGGTGGCGGGAACTTGTAAATGCGGTATTGAACATTCGGGTTCCATAATATGCGGGGAATTCCTGGACTAGCTGAGAAACTTTTAGTTTCTCAGGAAGGACTTTGTTGCATTGAGTAAGAAAGTTATTATTATTATTATTATTATTATTATTATTGAAAGTTTATACTGCCCTCGGTGGAGAATCAAAAATAGACAATTTATAATGAGAGGCAATTTTATAATAACTGTTGTAATCATCTGAATTATTTTCATTTTAATCATCAGTATTATTTCCGTTATATTAGTTTTTATTACTACACCTGTGGAGCCAAATGGCTCAGTGCAGAGTGTCTAGGCTACCGGATAGAGAACCGAGGATCAGTGAGTTGGTTTCCGGAAAAGACAGGAGAACTCTCTAACCCAAATCCTCCAGAACGCTTTTGGGACCCAGCCAGCTTTCTATTCAACGGGAAAAGTGAGCTGGTTTCAAGCGGGTAAAGCAGCTGTGGAGTGAAATATGCCGCTGACCTCCGTCTAGTGGCAAGTCTAAGAAAGCGTGGAGCTATAACTCCACTCCCGCCTATGCATCATGGCGTTTACAGTCACACTTTATTATACATATTAGCCGTACTTACTACAGTCTTCATCGGGCCATCTGTAACACCATAAACTTGTATTAGGGCGTTTTATCAACTTGTACATTGACTAAACCGAATGAATTTTTTTCATTTCCCCACCTTTTCTCCTCCCAAAGCAAATGCCAGGGTAGGGCCGATTAAGACACAACCACCTCCTTCCTAACACCTTCCAGTCAGCCACATTGATTATCTTATCATTCGACGCTCCATTTTTGAGTACTGAAGTGTAAGGCTGAAATGTGCTCTTGATTGCAGGCACGACGGTGAAGCAACAGAGCGCCAGCTGGAGGACAGAGCACAAGGCTGCCCGCACCCTCGGCATTATAATGGGCGCCTTCATGATCTGCTGGCTGCCGTTCTTCCTCTGGTAAGAATGTGCCACTACTACTGTTAACACTCTTATCTTACGCTTTTTTTCACTACTTGATGGTCAAATACTGACATCATTCAGTACATCTCATTAACAAGACAGTCTGTGTACGTATAACGTTAATATTAAGGCGCTTTCGCGTTATCTTTTTGTCGTGGAAAAGCAATAAGTACATATTATGTATCCTGTGTATGTTTATGTATCCGTTTTTATCCAACATGCAAAGCGCGTGGGCCTTGTTATACTGTCATCAGTGGCCTGTCCGGCTGTAACATATTTTTCGACATTGTCACATAAAAAACATGATTTTTGGAAAAAAAATTATTGAAAAACAAAGGTTTTGATTTTTTGTAAATTTTATCTGAAATATTTTTATTCTAAGAAGAGTCCAAAGAGTCATATATATATATATATATATGTAGCTCTTCATGTTAAGTATCCGTTATTCTTGTCGAATTTAAATGAAACTTGAAGCTTCTCGACGGATTTTCGATAAATAATGAAACATCAAATTTCATGAAAATCCGTAAAGACGGAATCCAGTTTTTCCACGTGCCCAGAGACACAATGAAACTAACAGTCGCTTGTCGCAATTTTACAAAAGCACATAAAAAGATTTGTTCCATCTTCACAACACTGTAGGTATTCATAGCAATAAAGCACATTCATACCAATGTAACGGTCCAGAAGGCCATTGTACAGCGACGATATGTGGGAAAGGTAATGAGAGGGAAGAAGAAAGACTAAGGAGAATGTAATAAAGTACCACATGCTTTCTTATTTCACCATAATAACTTATAATTGCCGATCCCGGAATGGGTCTAAGGCCTGCTCGCTTGCAGGGATTGCGGTTTCGAATACCGCTGGAGTCACAGACGTCTGTCTCTTGTGTAAGTTTCTTGTCGTCACATTCTCTGTGTCGGGCCGATCACTCTGCCAGATAAATCCTAACGTGTGTGGTATGTCTGAGTGTGATCGAGGAACACCATAGAGTGGGCCTAGAGACAATGGGCTGTCGAGCCATGAGAAATAAATTCGTAACAGATATTTTTTATCTTTTTTAACTTTGTACCGTGCATTTTGATATCTATAAAGTTCACACACCAACAAATGCACTCTTTATTAGACTTGATAAAGTTTTAAAATTTACATTAAAAATCACGTTGACTTGCTCCTACATGTTTCGGTCTACGACCATCATCAGGGAGTCTTCACGAGAGCCTAGCTAAAGTTATATTTAGGTTAAAATTCGGTAAAAAAAATACTACGTCGTTTTATGTTATGCGGTGGTGTGGCAGCATGTCATAGTTATGGTGTGTGTACTGTTAGCTGTGTTGAGTGCTACTGTCGCGCTCTGTGTTGAGTGGGACAGTCGCACTCAACACAGCGAACAGTTGAGTGCGACAGTCGTACTCAGCACAACGAACACTACACACACCATAACTATGACATGCTGCCACACCACCCCATAACATATAACGACGTAGTATTTTTTTTTTACAGAATTTTAATGGCTCTAATGAAGGCTCCCTGATGATGGTCGTAGATCGAAACATGTAGGAGCAAGTGCAAGTGATTTTTAATGTAAATTTTAAAACTTTATCAAGTTTAATAAAGAGTGCATTTGTTGGTGTGTGAACTTTATCGTAATAGACAATTTGTTTTCTCCTTGAAAAGCAGCGTTCGAGAGAAGTAATTACAGATATACATACCTTACTGATTGCGTGAACTTTGGTGATAAATCTTGAAATACTGAGACAATCGTGACCTTAGTCTACATAGGGAAGCTATTGTTGGACAAGCTGGCTGCATGATGTTTCGGACGAGGCAAACACGGTCTCATCTACCATAAAATCCCAGCATACTTCTGCTCTTTTCCACGACGAGAAGGCTTTCGTCTGGCACTTGCAAGTCTGGCAGTATCTGACCCACCACCCTCACACGGTCTTCCGCTGCCATTCACCCACTTGCCAGAACTCAAACTTTCAAATTCGTGCCGCAGAATACACTTTATTAAGGAAATTAAATATTTTATTTGTAAAGTGATGTGTTTGAATGCTAACAGCATTTCTATGGCAACTACTAGAGTAACCAATACACTGTTTGCAATTAGGTAGCCGTTAATGTTAACAAACCTCACTCCCACTGTGTGGCCAATACCACCTCAATATTGGTAGCTTATTGATAACAACAGAGGGCAATTATTGCGTCATAATGGGAATCAGACGTGCAATAGCTCAGGTATGATTTACAACACGGTGTTTATGGTAATTAGCTAGACGAGGAATGCCGGATGGGATTGATTTGAAAGAGTTATTCCAGGTGTCTGCATGCATACGTATGCATAAGCGCCCAACATTAATCGTAATTACACCATTAAGATATAATTCCCTAGAATTAAGTAATAGTACCATTAAAAATAGCTTAATTTCACAGAATCTTAGAATTTCTGAGGTTCAGTTGCGGAAAAGGTGAATTTAATGTCGATGTACGTAAAAAGGTTTACGTATTTATGTACTTAAAACTAAAGCATTCCTTACTACAACCAGCACTACGATCACCATAGCTTGGCATCTGACATGATCCCGAGCCAGTTCCTTCTCTCTCTCACTCTTCCAGCTCGTTTGACTAAGATTCAAACCTGCTGATGTCTGCATTCAAAACCCTTCCTTCGCGAGTATTTCGCACACCTTTCTTGGTTTCCTATTTGAGCTTCACATCTAGCACATTGAATTCTGTTCTGCTTCAGTAGTCTAACAATAATGGTTCACCTATATAAGAATTTAATGAGTGGCATTCCATTGTGCCTATAGAATGTATTAAAAGAGCTTCGTATTTCAGTAGAAAATAATAATTAATTTCCTGTATTGTAATACAGCGGTGGGCCGGGTAGCTCAGTCGGTATAGCGACTGAGCTACGGGCTGGACAGTCCGTGATGAATCCCGGTGGGGACGAGATTTTCCTCCCGTCCAGACCGGCCCTGGGACCCACACAGCCTCCTGTGAAATGGGTACCGGGTCTTTCCGGGGGGTAAAGTGCGGCCGGGGCGTGCTGCTGACCATTCACCCCCTTCTAGTGTCGCGCTCATGGAAGGGTAGAGCTATACCTCTACTCACCCTCTGGGCCACAACGGGCCTGTAAAGGGATCACTTTACTACTACTGTAATGCAGCAACACGTTTCGGTCGATAACGACTGCCATCGAGCTGTCAATACAAAATCTAAAGGTAAAGAAAAACATAATGCAGGCACATTTAGTCTATGGAGTTCCATGAGTTTAGAGTAGTTTACAGTAGTTTTACAATACAAATTGTTTAAAATTGTAAGACTTAGTAAAGATTAGTTATATATTGGTATGGGGTTGTAAGTTTTTTTGGCTGTATGCGTGTAGGCTGTCAGGCAATACCTGAACACGTAAACACGCCGACGCCACCAATACACACCGCACTCTTTTCACGACCGGATCACCACCTGTAAAGCACCCGGTAATAAAAGACATTTCATGAAAGGCACATACATGGCGGAAAGTAAAATATATATATATATACTTCTCCATACTCACTACCCTACTGCTTCGGCGTGATAAAAACATACTATTTTCAAACCACGTACCTGACGCCTAGACGCAAATATTATATTTCATATATATATATATATGTAGAAACTGCTTTCTACAACAGGATTTTGAAGGAAAGATAAAAGGGGGGATGGAAGTGATAGGAAGACGAGGAAGAAGATATAGGAAGCTACTGGATGATCTTAAGGAAAGGTGAGGATACTCTCATTTGAAGGAGGAAGCTCTAGATCGCACTATGTGGAGAGCTCGCTTTGGAAGAGGCTTTGAACGTGTCGTAAGACAGACTACTAAATGAATATATATATATATATATAACTTTTATAATTTGTAAATTCAAGCCAATACTTGTCACTTTTACCCACACGCACCCAGAAGAATTAGAACCCCCATCAGTCTACAACTAATCTTCAATCAATTTTTCAGTTTTATACACTTTATATTGCAATAACTACTGTAAATTCGTGGGATCCGATGCATGCATTATATTTAACATTACTTTGAGATTTTGTGTTGGTATCCCGATGACAGTTGCTATCGACTGAAACATGTAGCTGTGTTAAAATAAAGTACATTAGTCTTTGTGTTCGAAGGGTAAAAGGCGCTGTTTGTATACATCTACATACATTACAGTTCTCTTTTTATTAAATACATAAATCCGTCACTCTAAATGGAAGTTCTTACCTTTGGGTGTAAAATAACCTTACTGGGTTACTCAATTATTACACCAACCACTGCACATATATAAAATTTACACTTTAAAACATTAAAAACGCTCCGAAATGTTTCGGTCCTAAGACCATCATCAGGGAGCTGTATATTCCTTGCTAAAGTCACACTAGAAATAGTCACAGATTAATTTCGTTGTACAGGTTGGGTGTTGTGGCAGCATGCCACAACACCCAACTTGTACAACGAAATGGGTGCGGGCTGCAGAAAAATTTAAGAATCACTCACTTAAATTATTATTCCTAGGTTTGTTTATTTTCTGCTAGATTTAATTTCAGATAAGATTGTTTGTTCATAATGTATGATCCTCCGTCAGGTTAAAAGACCATATTTCTCTCTTACCCTAATTACACCAAAACAAGTGCACTCAGCCAGTATGGCTTACAAATAATACGCCGCGGGCGCTAAACTTTTCCTTCTAAATCCGAACACAGGGGCTTGATTCCGACTGTTAGCAGTGAGTAAAAATAATGGTAGTGGTTACCTCCGAAACGTCAGCACCTATATCCGAAAAGCCAGGCCATTGCTTCCCACTTTATGTCACGCTGAAATCCTGTCACGTTAGCTGTTTGCAATTTACAAATTGTGTTGTTTGTATGGGAAGTCACCGACTGATGTCGAGGGTCAGGAAGCGGCAGCAAAACATGTGAAGCTCTGATTGGAGCAATCTGCACTCATCCATACACTAACAATAGAATGCACATGGAATTGCAGCCTCCAAACTTCCATTTGCATATCAATTCCCTGCAGAACGCAAAGGATCTAGAAAAAAGTAGTAGATAAGTGCAAGCTGAACATTCTCTTTTACATTTTAACCGCCATATTCGAAAAGACGCCTAACGTTATATGCTCCTACATGAAATCTCCTAGTTTGAAAATCGTTGCTGTTTAATTGATACATTAGTTCTACTGCTTTAGTTACTTAAAAATATTTTATAACTTGTGTAGAATAGGGAAAACCCCTTTACTATTTCACTCTTTCTATATGACGTCGTATACATTTGTAGACAGACAACAAAATTCAGAAGAACCTACCACCCCCATCTTCGTATTTTATGTAATTTCTTATTCGTTCTTACCAAAATGTGATTCTTAAAATTACCCTCAAAGTGATCTAAAAATTTCATAATTGCAGTTTCCATGCCATTGTACTTTCTCTTTTTCTATTTTTTCTTTCCCTGTCTCTTCTTTCTCATCTACTCTTTTACTTCCCCTCCTGCCATATCTCCCTCGTTCCTCATTTTCATCTCTCCTCCTCTTCTGTGTTTCCTTTTTTTCCCCCCCTTCAAATTTCTTCTCTCCCCTTCTCTTTCTGCGCCCCTGCAGCCCAACTCGAGCCCAGACCGCCTCATTGTTTGAGGTTTATTGATCATGCGCAATTAGACACACACCCGCCCAGTAAGATTCCTCCGAACGAGTGATAAGCTCGTCTCACAGACCACTACTTACACAACAACAAACACATCAGACGAACACCCATGCCCCAGCGGGATTCGAACCCGCGATCTCAACACTCAAGCGCTAGACCACTGAGGTCAGCCTTTCCTCCCCTTCCTCTCTCTAATTTCAATTCACTTCTCTCCTATCACAAAACATTTTTTGGCACGCCCCTTTTCTTCATGCACCTTATAATATTAATTGTTCTTTGCTGTTTAACAGAATTGAATCAACTATTTGGCACATGCGGCTAATCGCTGAACTCGGACATATAACTGGCATGTCACGGCCGACTTCATGGCCCAAATTCGTAACCTTGCGACCTACTGAAATGTGTTAGTTTGAAATTAGTTTACAAAAGAAATGATGATCACCAACTGCCACAACCTGTGTCCGAAATCTAAAACTTACGGGCAAGAAAACACAGTTGCTGGGATCTGTTCAGCTTCGAACACGACCTTCAGACCAGAACTTTGTCTTGTCGGTATTTCATTTTATTTGTGTCGTGAGTATTGATTGCCGTTACGGTATGTGTTACGTAAAGGGAGACACGAACTGAAGTCATTTACCTTAGTAACAGTGACAAGGGGAAACACAAAAACACATCCAATATATAATGCAAATTGCAGCCGTGCAGTTGCTGACACACTCCGCCACGAGAACACACTAGTCGCTGAGTCGAATAGAGCCTGACGTCCTACGGTGCTTTAATTCTTAGCTTAGTTTCCCGGATTCATTGACATTTTATGTCGCTTTCAGTACTGTAGGTGATGTAGCTTTTAATTATAAAATTATTAGTGAACACACTTTTGGAAAATTAACGAAAGATGAAGTAGAGGCTTAATTTGAATTACTGTCTCTAAAATTATTTGGAGGCCCCGAGACAAACTTCAGAAATCTCATTTAGAACAGCTGGTCTCCACGTAGAATTGGATCGATTACATCCTAAATAATTTCCTGGAGTGTGAGATACCTGGTCAGGAAACTGGACGACAGAGAGAAGCGCATTAGTTCCATACTAGCCTGTATGATCGACGGTGGCTAGCCTCACCTTCCGGCCAATTTGCCGCCGAGGAACAAGCCCTCTTTATCCATTATTTGGGGGCTGGATGGTTGACAGATTCGGTCTTGAACCTTTGTACAATAGATAAACTTACTTCTCCTGCTCGAAGTCGAACTATGATTCTTTGAGCGTCTAGCATGTTACAGGGCCCCTATACGAAACATTCTATCTCGGCTACATCACGAAAATTTGCAGCGCCTGAAATAAGCGGACGAGAGTTCTGAGACCAAACACGGACCGCAAGCTGCGATGGAAGTTTTCAAGTAGAAGCCTCGCCAGTAGATGCTGTTCGTAGGTCTGTGTAAATATCGCTGCTACTAAGCCAAATTACAAGGTCTGAACATGAAAGTAAGGGCAAGTGGTTATACTACAGGCAACGTCTTAGTCTACAAGTTTCAAATTCCAAGTGCATTGAGCAACTGTATAGTTCGTCGAGCTTCGGATATTGCTGATGTAATGGCAACAAGTATGCGAAGTAAAGAGGAAAAGCGGTGCTAAGGGAAGGGTGTTGAATTAGTGTGGCTAATGGGTCATATTACAATATATGACTACAATGGTAAATAAGTAAAATTTATTTCGGCTTTAAAAGATTTTGACGATGAAGTATATTCATAGACCTGACTGACATTTTGGACATACTCAATAATTTCAGGCTAAAGAAAACACACAAACCTTCGGAGATTCAGTTTGCCTGAGTTTTCAGTAGGAGGGAATGAAGTAGAGTGAAAAGCTGTTCTGACGAGCCCTTTAGAAGTAACTGATCTCTGTCACTGGTGGAGTGATGGGAGTCTAAACTTTACCACAGGGTCCATTTGGGATTCTCCCACTGCTGCACCATTATCTGACAAATTCTAACCTTCAATGCCGTGGCTTCTTTAGCTTGATGACACAATGTCTAATATATCAGCAAAGCCTAGAAGAAAAATTCTATTGTTCTAGTGTGACCAACAAATTCACACACATACACACACACACACACACACACACACAATATTTTAATACGCAAATTTCTAAAAGTTTCGGGCTTTATTGTTACTTCATCAGGGAGTGCATAATTGTATAAAACAATCATCCAACTCCTGTGCGCCCCCTGATGACGGACATGTATGGCCCGAAACTTGTAGGATTAAAACATTATTGTGATACGAACTACTTTTACCCATTTGTCGGTCACGATGTAACAACTGACTCATAATGTACGGAACAGATAATGTCAATAAACCTTTAGTGTTGGTTTTTTCCTTAACAACTGACCAATTTAATGCACAAATTCTTGTTTTATAATAAGTTTATTATATTCCTCTACATGTTTCGAGCACTGTTGTGCTCAACATCAGGAAGTCAAAATTGTATTATACAGCATCTGGTATCGTCACACCTATAGGTGGCCGTCTGGTGTGCAGGTTGACTTGCGCGCCGGACGGCCACCTACACAGCGTGACGATACTAGATGCTGTATAATACAATTTGACCTACTGATGTTGAGCACAACAGTGCTCGAAACATGTAGAGGAATATAATAAACTTATTATAAAACAAGAATTTTTGCATTACGTTGGTCAGTGGTTAAGATTATACTGAGATGCACGGTCAGAAAAACATCAAAATTTAGTGTTGGCATCTGAGATGCGGTGACTGTTGTGACAGTTACAATGTTCCAGCACATCGCTCTTCTTTATAGTGTTTACGAAAATAATCATAAAAGATGAACATCAGCCTACTAACATAATTGCCTAAATTCGTGGCAGTCACACGCGCATTACTACGGCATACTTCCGTTTAAGAATACTGATACTTGGTTATTTAAAAGAAAACCCTAAAAAATGGTAGGTCTGGGAAATGTCCCGTCATGATACGAGCGTTAATACTCGTAAAATGCCTTCCAACGTCCTCCGTTTTGGTGTTTTTTGTGGCTAAAATTAATTTCGTGATATCTCATATAAAAAGAGTTATTAAATCCACAGCCTGCTCCGAACACGCATCAGATAGCAGGAACCATAAAATTCACTGCATGGCCACACGCGAATGCAGCTAAGGCCTGTGTTCACGTTGATTATATATCTTGTCACATCTCAAGTGAAGACTATAAAAAAGTGACGTGTGCTAACTGCAAAGGGATGGTAACTAATTAACAGAAATATGCTCTTAAACCAGAAGGGAAGAACACAGTTTGGGAAAGTTTAAGAACAACGAACTCGGGAGAAATATTAGGAGCTGAAGAGAATACGAGAGAGGAGGCTTTCTTCAGTCTGCGTAGCGACTAGGCTACAGAGAGCGCTAACGGGTATTCTGAGGTATATTTCATGCTGGGGCAGAGCTTTCTGGCTTGAATACCGCGTCCAGACTAGCTAAGGTGTTCACTGTCCACTGAGTACCGGAAGTAGAGCAGACGGGGCAAGAAGAAGACCGACCATTGAACTCCAGTTGTTGCTCAGATTACAACAGCTTGGAGCCATAATGCTACTGCGCCTTTTGTTGTTATCGTTATGTTCTGTAGCAATGTTTATACAGAGGAAGGAACAGAAGGTTGAAAACATCACGTAATGAGAAGTTTCACAAAGTGTACAGTTCGCCACATAATACCGGGCTGATCAAATAAGAGCACCCGAGTGTGCAGCATGTATGGGAAGACAAACAATGAATAAGAATTTTGAGGTGCGTCATCCCCGTTGTGTTGGTTCAATAAAAAAGAATTTGTGTATTACACGTACAGTCGAACACAACTATATTTCACCTAGTAGTACAGTAGGAATACAACTACATGTTTCGGCCCAATATTTGGGCCATCTTCAAGTTGTGATTTAACTTACAGAGTAGCTATACAAGATGTGTGGGGTGTTTTTTGAGGGTGTTGGGGATTGGGTACATAATTATGTATGTCACGGTACCCACTAATGAAACAACGAGATCTCGTTCCCCCCTCTTCCCCGCCACCCAATCCCCAACACCCTCAAAAAACAACCCACACATCTTGTATAGCTGCTCTGTAAGTTAAATCACAACCTGAAGATGGCCCACATATAGGGCCGAAACATGTAGTTGTATTCCCACTGTACTAATAGGTGAAATATAGTTGTGCTCGTCTGTACGTGTAATACACACATTCTTTGTTATGATAAGAAACTATACTCCGGGAACATTAAATTTAAAGGACCATTTTGGAGATGGTCGAGTAGTATTACGAAACGTAATAGAAAAATATTGTCGTATTTGGAGTTGAAGAGGACGAGTTTGGATAGGGTTGACTAGTGGGATGTCACAGACACAGAAGTAACACATATGAGGTTCCAGCGGCGACGTGTGTGAAAATGACCTTCGTCAGTATTTGGAGGCATGGGAATCATACATTATGTCAAGATGTAACAAGTAACCGTCGCTTCTGCCCTCCTGTCTCACAGGGTCGCGACTTCACAACATTGTGATTACTGATTTGGGGTTTTGCGCTGGAATATTAGCAGTATCTAATTTCGTGCTAGCAGTAAAGAAATTCAAAATGTGAAAGGGGTAGAGGAGTACAGGGGTCATGCAGACACACTCAGACAGCGTGGCGACAACTAAGACCTAAATTTTGGTCATTTTTAGGTTTGTTCGCCAAATTTGCGAAAAAAACGCCCATTAGCTTAGGGATGTTTGACTATCCGCCCGTCCGTCCACATCTGTCAGCTCGGCTCCCAGGGGAATGATTTTCGTGAGTTTTGACACTGGAAATATCTATTAAATTCTGACGAAAGATCCAGATTTGGTTAGAATCAGACAAAAATTTTCGATCACTTTACAAGAAGACGTTTACATTGTTGACCGCAGTAAGAAGTATTACGTAAATCGGCAACATTGCAAAAGAGCCCATTGCTGCGTTTCCATGGCAAGGATCAACAGTTTTATGTTATTGACAGTGACATGTGGCTTAACAGTACAAATATTACACACTGTTAGCTTTTGCAGGCAACATGTTGAATATTTCTAGTTGTATTGGCATTAGTCTCTTAAAGTATTTAATAACCTCGTCATGTTCTTCCGTCCGTCTAGCTCTGTGTATCAACTCTTCTTCCAATGTACAGATTTTCGTGAAAATAAACATTGGCGTCTTTTGTAGAAGTCTGTCGAAGAATCCAAGTTCGATTAATATTATGCACTTCACAGGAGGACCTAGGCTGGTTATTCTGATTTCTTGTGCTGGAAATCCTCAGCTACTCAAGGAAAATGGTTCACTATTGCTTTAAATTCGACCACAAAATTTCCTTCTAACTAATTCAAAATCATTCAGTCAACAGTCATCCTGCAATTTGATACTACGTAATTTTAGATGCCGATAGTTTCGTAATGACTCAAATTGTAACTGAAAAGCCAAATTTATTTAATTACTTTAAATTTGTTAAATGAAATATTTTTCTCCTCAGCATTTCTTATTTAATTCCTTGCAGTGACGTTTACATTTTGTATTTTATGTGCAAATATAGGACGGAATATTGACTTAAGAGTCAGCACTTCAGATCTTCAGAAATTGCATACGTACTAACAAAATTGGGCCCTCATATATAGAAGTTTGACATCTGTCACTTCAGAAAAGATAGCATGGAGGGAAAATTATTCCGCAAAATTCAAACGCCATTAATGTGCTATTAATGTGTAATATCGTATATGCTGTATATCACACAAGTTTTGCCCTTTCTGAATTAATTATCTTGATGTAAGTGTAATAGCCCAGTAATGTAACTGACCGTAGGAGGACAACTGGATTCATGTCCTTAAGATGTGGAATGGAAGTTGTAATCTTCTAGGATTTAACGCCATGTGGCCTTGAAAAATCCCTCCCAAAGAAACTTCTGCCTCCATTTATATGGTAAATAAAAATGAAATGCAACGTACTCCGAAACGACAGTAAATTTATATCTTCTTACATGACATTACACACCCAGTAAAAACCCCAGACCTTAGAATATCCTAGATGACCTACATGTAAAAATGTGCAAGTCATTTATTTGCTGGCAATTAAACGTCTAATATCACGTCCAATACTGCCTCTGTGTCTACAGGTACGACATCACGACGCTGTGTGGTGAAGCCTGTTACTGTCCTGATGTCGTTGTTGCCGTCCTCTTCTGGATCGGATACTTCAATTCAGCGCTCAACCCCCTTATCTACGCTTACTTCAATCGTGACTTCAGGGAAGCCTTCAAGAATACTCTTCAATGCGCCTTTCCTTGCTGCTTCACCTGCTGGAAAACACCGACGCCCACACAATACGTCTAGCTAAAGGTTTTAAGCGCCGCTTCTAGCCGCAACCCAAGTATAGTCGTCCCTGAACAGAATAGTACAGACGTGCAGACGGATGGAGGCTCCATTCAAGAAGACCAGCCATCGGAGAACCTCATCATGAAGGCAGTAGTTGTTCCTGAGATAAAAGTTGAGGAACCTCAGAGGTATGAGGTTGTCGCTGAACATCACGAGGCACCGAAGGAGTCGCCTGCTTAGTAAAAGCTTTTGTTGTTTTGAACTAAGTTGGTAATGCGCCTGAAATTATGGTTTTATTCAGCGTTTTAAGCACAGTTTCTCTGAAGAATGACACACAATTCTCCTTTCTAGAGCAAATGGGTTGAACAATAAAGCGGCGTCACAAATTTTTACGAAATCTAAAAATTAACTTCGCTACAATGGAAATTAAAAAAAAAAAGTTCCATGAAGTCAGGTGAAAACCACTAATATTATAGACACAAAATTAAACAGTGACTGGGTTTCTCCTAGTATAAAATACGTTACCGTGTGTGAATATAAAATATGATGCTTTAGGATTTAACCTCCTAAAGAGCAGTAACATTACCTTATCCCAGTCCTTGTACGTGCAAACCCCTCAGAGTACCGACCAGTGCCAATCAAAATCTTTCTCCTGCCGTAAGGGCAAATTACAATTTTACAACTACACAAAGTGATGTCTGAGAAAAACAGTTTCATCGGACAGACAAATCTGTAGAGTAGTCATACATAGTTATATAGACATAGTAAAATTATAGTAGATTTTTCTGAACTCTTCTGTTTGATAACTCAGTGACAATTTATTGTCATACCTATTCCGCCGAAAGTTCTCAGTAAATTCATTCAATGGGTAATTAAACATGAAGTAGCATTACGAGACATTCAAAATTCACTGATGTTTACTTTGATTGACGCAATATAAATAAATAAATGGGAATTTCTTACTTCCATTACGGTTAAATTTAGAATAGGCGAATACAAATCTATAGAATGGGACAGAAAGACTTTTAAATCGTCAAACTGAAATATGTTTTTCCCTTCCCTCGTAAGATGTTAGATTCAACTAACTTAATTTCAAATCTTAACTGTTTCACCTAAGAAGCCTTCAGAGGTCTTTAGTGGACTGAAGGGAATTTATTATCACTTAAAAGTTACCAGCCTTCGATTATTTGAAAATAAAGCAGAATTAGTCATATAGCAGAAAACAAAGTGCAGCTGCATAATACATTGAAATGAATTACACTATGCCAAAGTTACCACAAACTTGTCACTGCAGGTGTAAGTTCATAGTGAAATTATTTTCATCAGAACATTCCAAATGACTGAAAAACTTGCGTGTAAATGTATCAGATACGTTATTAAATGCCCATGTCTGCCAGCAGTTATACCTCAATTACTTTCTTTGTTTTGCCAAAAGAATGTCTATCAGATATGGTTCTTTTCCAGAGACAGAAAGTAATATTTCTTAAGATTAGGTAACTGTGATGAAATACTTCCAGATGTTCAATCTTTTACAGCAAAACTTCTGTCTCCCTAATTATACAAATTTAACAGTAGGCCAAAAATATGAAGAGTTTATTGTAGTTAAAAATATAGTAATTTTAACAATTAAAATTAATTGCAAACACGTACATACGTAAAGAAATTTCAATTTACCAAATATGGAAACAAGAAATAATTATTAAAATTCAAACAATGTTAACACTTTTATTTATCTAAAAATACTTCCTGTTTTAAAAGGATTACAGCAGGGTGATTTTTATTTGTAAACCAAAGGGAATTTTTACCACTTTATGTAGAAGAAAAGGTGTAGATAGAAGTAACACCCTTTGTTTACTGACACTGCTTACATTGTAACACAAAATATCTGAAAATAATGATCCTATTATTGACCGATGGCAATACAATGAACCAGAAAGTAATTACACTTATATCTTTCGCGTCTCTAGTCATTTTCCACATGAAATCTTTCAAATGTCTATTCAAAAATAAAGCTACTACTCTTTTTTACTGAAAACTCACAACGTTAAACATTAATTTAATTCTTTGGATAAAAATATTTCAACCGTGCAAAATACGTTACCAATTGTAAAGAGAAGTGTCTATTTATACTGTCATTGTCACTGTGTTTTGAAATATAGCGTATACAGAAGTTTTATATTCGTGGTTCCGTGTATCGTATTTCTAGGTTGAAGAAATCCAACGAGATGCAACAGTATGCAGATATTTATTTGGTGCTAAATTACTATACACTTTTCGGACGTCCATCGCAACCAAAATCAGGAGTACATAAAACTGTGGTTGCAGCCTCTGGTACAGATCATACTATCTGGGGAGCAAGCTTCTTCAAACGTGACCGATTAAGGGCTGGTGTGGGACCGACCGTCCAAAACCAGTCCTTATTCGGCCACGTTTGAATAAGCTTGTTCCCCAGGTAGTATAATCTGTACCAGAGGCTGCAACTACAGTTTTATGTACTCCTGATGATGGGCGCGATGGACGCCCGAAACATGTAGAGTAATTTAGCAGTAAATAAATATCTGCATTCTGTTGAATCTTGTTGGATTTCTTCAACCTAGTATACAGAAGTTGTTTGCTTCTGAAAAATACACTAATATTTTAAAATATGTAACAAATACACGCTGTCTTCAACAAAGTGTAGTAAAATTAATTAATTCATTAACACCTCAAATAAACATTCACATTATTATATCATGCAAATAGAAGCTTTATCCGCAGGCTAAGCATTATTCAACAGAAAGAGCAAGAATATGATAAGGTCGCAGTTACTGAACTTAGTTGAAGGCAGCAGTCGTTCGTATACCACACATAGTCAGCATGTGTATACATTTCCAAACTGGCCTAATTACTTAAAAATCTACTCCAAATGACCTATTCATATGTATTAATAATTTTACTCCTGTATGGCAACCCACTTGCATAAAACATAGATTGGTTAATTAAACAGAGGATGCAGAAGTGACAAGTAAATTCATATAACAAGAAACAAATATATACAGAAAACTGAGTGCACTAACATTCAATAATTATAGAAACTAAAACTCTTCGTCCCTCTCAGAATTTAATTAAAATAAAGTGAACTATAACTATGCAATCGTTGATTTAGTAACATAGTACGATAAACTGCATATAACTGTTGAGTGACGTCATAAATATTTTCTCTTACTACCGGCGCACTTTAAGGTAACGTTCTTTTGCTTTAAACATTGGCCAAACAAAAAAAAATCTTGGTACACAAAATTTCCTTATCCGCTGGAAAATAAATAATTATGGTTTCGCAGAGTCTAGAGAGGAGAAGGTGGAAATTAGACGTAGGAAGGAAATTTACTTATAACTTTCGAGAACTGAGATTAAGGGGGCGATGTTGCTGACGATTCGTGTATTCTGGGATGTTACAATTTGTCGAGTGAATATTTATAGGGCTCCTTGTTCATAACGAGGAATGCATTTCTGTCCTTCGAAACGCCCTTAAAGTGTAACATCCAACAAGGCCTGAATGTTGTACATAAAACTGGTGCAATTTATTTCATCCCCTTCTTTTTGTGTAAAATATTAAGGTGCGTCGAAAAATGTCAGTCTGCATTGTACCATCCTGTATAAAATAATGCGAATTAGTGTCAGTCGCTGTTTTAGGGTCATATAGCCACGCAGATGTGAGTTCTTCCTTAATGATGGATAAACTGTTTCCCGTTGGAACACTGGCAGCAACCAGCATGGTTCGTAAAGCCGTCGTGAGAAAGACCAGTCGTTACGGACGTTCATACCTCAAACAATGTATAGCGTTAATTAAAATTCAAAACGCCTTGCTTTGCTTCTTGTGACTCAACAGTTCCATGCAACGATCCTGATAAGAAACGCGAGACACCTGCAGAAGATCAATGGCTCTAACTGTCCAAGAAATCTAGCTATGTGTTCTCCAGTGTCCGGCCATTCATTTATTCGTTCCTGATACTGTACAGAACATTTAAGCCTAATTTTCAGCTGCCTTGAACACGTGGCGATTATTTAAGGACGACTAAAAAAAGACGAAAAATTTAAAGAAGAATGTCGTGTCTTATTTTAAGATACTGTTCTAATATCTTTAGGAGAGAAATCCATTCGTGATGAAGACAAAACAGAGTAAAGGGCTGTAGGCCGTCAGTCAAACTAAGTTTTATGTTATATTATTATACATACTTTTTTAATCCAGGGAGCAGGGTCCCTCTTGAGAAGCTAACCGGTTCTCAGCCATTCAATAAATTCCCCAAAGTTTACGGAAACCGAAGGTTCATTACTCCATTTACAAGTGCCCGTCACCTGTCCGTATCCATATCCAGATCAATCCAGTCCATGCTCCCATTCTACTTCCTGAAGATCCATCTTAATATTATCTTCCCATCTACGCCTTGGTCTTCCAAGTGGTCTCTTTCCCTCAGGTTTCCCCACCAAACCCTGCATATACTTCTGTCCTGCATAGTGCTGTCATTGTTATATTATAATATATAACTTTAATTTAGCATGTGGCACCTTTATCTGCTCAAAAGTGGTTCATGAATTCTACTTCTCCGATTGTACTAAAAACGTAACGTTGAGATCTCAAATATATATATACTAACATTAATAATGGTTTAATTGTAATTTACATGACAATTTTTACTTGGTGCTGTAATTTCTCCCTATGATAGCCTTATGTACTTTAGCCGAAACATGTAGCATTTAGTTACATAACAATACAACATAATGCTTAGTTGTGGTTTACAGCCTACACCCTTTACTGTATAATGTTCTAACATTTTACACAAAATCTCGAAAGGTCAGCAATAAGTAGCCAATGAAAGTGTTGTCCCAACTTCGGAACTAATGTCTCCGAAAGGGGTATGATAAGTATTACACATCGCGAAATTTCTATTTATTGAGTGATGCTGGATCATAAAAAGTAAAATACAATCTACAAAAGTTGTGTAAACTTAAACATTTGCATTATTGTTTTTCTAAGATATAAAACCATAGCACCCCCCCCCCCCCCCCCCCCCCCCTAACCCCCATAACCCACTTTCACTACCAAAAACAAAAAACCAAATTTCTTTTTTTTAACAATCAAATCAC
>Ga0123354_10002971_pt1 | contig 23049 bp, 17 predicted proteins | sample TergutLab28metaG_2_FD_97872 | JGI IMG/M metagenome (GOLD analysis project Ga0123354, IMG submission 97872) | Labiotermes labralis P4 segment gut microbial communities from Petit-Saut dam, French Guiana - Lab288 P4 | ecosystem: Host-associated > Arthropoda: Insects > Digestive system > Gut ... | reverse complement strand
GTTTTGAGTGCGTAAATGCCTTTCTCTCATATCTGCAGTAGTCATTCTGTGTTGCAGTATATATTGAATTATTTTAAACAATAAGATATGTTGAAAGGATGTGTTTTTGGTAGGGCTGTCTGTGTGTGTTCATATGTAGAATTAATTGATAACTATTAAAGTGAGATCTTTGAATGATAATTTCAATTGTGGTCTTGGTAAATAATTATAATTAACCCTATACCATCAAAGCACTCTTTAAATTATAACAACACCTGTTTATATGTTCTTACATGTTTTGGTTAATCATGTAATGTATCAGCAGGGAGACTTACAAGTTTACAAATTGAAATACTGAAGTTCATATGACTTACGTATAGTATTTAGTCTACAGTTTAAAAAGTAGAATTACAGTTTTGTGATTCTGTAAATGTATCGCTGTAGCAAAATATGTATTTTGCAGTGTGTCTTAACTTACAAATTACATTTTGATCAGGTTTTTCTGTTTTATTTTGTTCATCCCAGGCATTGTGAATTTACAAACTATCAGTATCAACAAATCAACTATTATACATAGTGTATTTTATTGTTTATCTGCTGCTACATGTTACAGCACAATAACCATCTTCACAGAGCTGACACCAATGTTGCTAGAACATAAAGCAATAAAATAGTTTGACAATAATCTTACATATCAAATGTGCAGGTCTTAGTTAAAGTATACAGTATGTAAAATGTCATTATACAATTATAGTATAGTGTGTTATTAATTACAAGTTGTCTGCTCTATAACTGTTCTACAAACATCCATTTCTTTCTGATGGGAGTTGGATTCTGTCCATGTATGTTGTATCTTGATTGTTTGGAGTGTATCAGGAGACACTATGTGGTGCTGCATGTTGCTGTAGCAACCCACAGCTTATGAAAACTGTAGCAGCTGTTGGCACATTCTCTCCATATATGTAATTCCTTTTTTGCTGTATTTTAGCATTTGAATATTATGCATACTCATAGTTCATAGTCTGATTCTAAATTATTATTATTATTATTATTATCTTCACCTGCATTCCTTATTTCACAGCAGTTTAGCTGGCTCTCTAAAGTATACAGGATCTCACTGACCAAGCTCTTGTTATTCACTGTTCTGCCAAACACTCTACAGCAGGTATTAAGTGTTACTGCTTTCTGCATTAGAATATATAGACCAGGGTGAAGATTAAGCAGTTTTCCATTTTCTGTAATAATAATAATTATTATTATTATTATTATTTTTATCATCATTAATCTGTACAGGCCTGGACAGTCCCTCAGGGCTCCCAGAATATCTAGACAGTCAGCACATGAATGTGGCAAGGTTCTTAGCCCTAATCACCAACCACTTTTACCCCCAGGGCCATGGTGTGGCTGGAAGGATCCATTGACCCAACTGATAAATGAACCTGCGACCTTCATGCTTTTAACTCAGTACCTCAACCCATTACACCATGGCATGTCCCCTTATTGTTATTATTATATGTAAACTTTTATCTTCCTGATGATGGGTAAATGATAAAACACATAGCAGAATAAACAGGTGCTGTTACATGTTATGTAATGAGTGGGCTTTGATGTTATACAGTTAAATATTACTAAAGTAAATGTTTGATTGAAAGAAATCGGTGGAGGAAGGAAAGTCATATGACCATGTTTATAAAAATATAAATATGTTTTACAGTCAGTGTTATTTACAATGTTCATATGCTGTAAAGTGACTGTCTACCAACCACTACATTGAGAATTTCTTACATACTGTTACTACTTGATAATTTAGAATTTTATTTTGTTTTGTTCAAAGTGTGTAGAATGTTGCAAATACTCCAGCCATACAAGTGCATATGTGCAAACGTACTTTGTCACCTTCAAATGTTTATTATGCCTTCCAATTCCCTCTTAATTTCTTATTGAAAATGATTTCTCTAAATAAATGATGTACAGTTCTCATTGTAGATTTCCAATTTCCAGTTATATCAATATATATATAAAGGCCTAAGGGTTAACGTTTGTCATTATTCTGAACCCATGCAATAAGTCATGTTTGTATTTACAAATACAGATGACAAAAAAGGGGAGGGAGCTGTTACAGAGTGGTTATACTTATAATTTATATCTGCAACTACAAAGGAGAGTGATTGCCAGAAAGGTATTTCCAAAATTGGTACCATGGATATTCATCAGAATCATGATTTAGTATATGGAGACATTTTTTAAACTACCCCACACATCACTGTCCATACTCCAGCCATTCCCTATGATGGCAGATGGGGTTGTGAAAATTGATCAGTGTTGCACAACTCTGCCATGACTAGAGGTCCATGGCTGTTAGTGTAATGAATTTCAGTTAATGTTAGGGTGTAACCCACCACACTCAAAGAAGGTACTAAATGTGGCTTGTGGTATGAGCTGTTTCAGAAAAATGACAGGTGTTCGAGGAATGGTATCAGAATGTGTGTTACATAATTCAGTGTTCTGCCGACTCAGTGCTGCTATTCTAAAAGATCACATATCCACTGCTAAACAGAACTAGTAGGGGCCCATTTCTCCACCAAACACCCTCTGCAGATGTGAGGTCCCAAGATTTGGTTTTCCTTCATAATCTGCATCGTAGAATTTGTGAATGACTGTTTTGTTATGCAGATACAACAGTTTTATTGAATCCATGGTATTGATGCAGAAACCCCCATTTGTTGTGGAAGTTCCACCAAACTTTTCTTGGAGAAGCCTCCAATTTAGCGCCAATTTTGTCCTGGTCCCCCTCCCCCTTTCCTTTTTTTTATCAGCAGGTCTTCTGCATTTTCTGTAATTGTCTAAAATGGTATTTCTCATCAAAACCATTTCCAGTTACTTGCAAGTTGTTTTCCTTCTATAACTGGCACATTCAGGAACTTTTGTTTGAATGTACCGTGACATATTTTGTAACAACTGTATTTAATTTATCATGTAGTGACTGTAGATGAGTTATGGACCTAACGTACCCTGTACTTGACGGACTGTATACGTTTGCCATAGCATTGAGGCACGCCTGCACAACCATCGTTGCAGTGGAAAAACAATAATATTGAATATTATGAGTGTGTGTCTGTAGTCTTAATTACGTAGCATGTTGTACGCTTGCGCATTATTGTATTGTCATCTGGGTTCTGTCCAGCCGTACAGCATTTTCCCACATTATCTCACAAAGGGTACTATTTTCAGAAAAGAAAATTATTGAACACAAAATGCGTGTTTTGCTTTTCTCTCCAAACTTTATCTGAAACATTTCTCGTTCTGAGAGAATTCAGCCAGATATCATAAATGCACACAGGTCTTCATGTACAGAACCCGATATTCTTCTCTCCCTCGTTTTATTGTATTGGCACAGAGGAGTCCCGGACAGCCTCGCCTTAGTCTGTCCTATTATCTGAGAGGTGGAAGCACCATTCACGCAATACCATGGCGGCTGAAGTTATTTCATGGACTCGGAACGCACAGGTAGGTCACGGACCAGTTTCGGCTTTCGGTGTTTTATTTTCCCCAAGCGAGCTGTGCAGGAAATGTACACATCTACTCATCACATGAACGTAGCGTGACATTGATACAGTCCCTGCAGAACCCGGCGGGGGGTCGATGATACAGGGGGCCTGCCAGACATCCTGAATACAAAAATTTGTCGTGGTTTCTTTCGGACTGGATTACGTTCTTCTGGCAGCAGGCATTATTTTGAGAGATGTGGGAGTACCTTCGATACCATCTATCAGCGGGAGCCCCCGACCTGTTGTGCACGCCATGACATGAATAAAATGAATCCAGTTACAACCACTGTATTGAGTAAATAAACGAGGCGTAAATTAAAAATGATTCGCGCAGGACAGCAGCTAGAGAGGCGCTCAACCTTTTTCGATAGTGGAGGTGCAGAAGAAGAAATTACAATTGATATTCCCGTAAGATATAAATAGAGCAGGTGGCTTTAGAGGGCAGTGACATGCTGTTCGTATGCGGTATACGTACGTGTATTTAATTTACTATTATTGTGTTACCGATAAGAAACCGTATTAATATTTAGCCAATGCAAACTGACAAGAATTGTAAACAACTCCTTATACTTGTCACGCCGCTACATGTTCCGTATCGCTGCCGTCACGGATAAGTAACTTTAAACTTTACAACGCGGAGTCAAGAGTCCAAACCGAAAATGAGAGGGCATATATATTACGAAGTTGTGGAAATTGGCAAAGAGCCTTAGCAATGAGGTGTAAAGCAAATGGACGTAAAACAAGGGCTCAGTGTAGTCTTTCTTTTATTTATATGTGTGTAAGGTCATGCCATGACTCAGGTAGATAGTCGCCGGCCTCTCACTTCTTGAGGCCCGGATTCGATCCCAGACCGCTCCATATGAGATTTGTGTTGAACAAAATGACATTCGGATAAGACTTCTTCCGACTACTTCGATTTTATCCTCTCATTATCATTCTACCAATACTCCGTACTCACTTATCATCGACTCTATGTATTCCTAGCAACTGAAAGCGTCGTTGTGCGACACACTTCAAAGACAAATGAATATGGCATACTTGTATTCCAATGCTGTAATTAATAAACTGTTTCATTTCCCACAAAAAATTATTGTAATATTGGCAAGGAAGGCAGCTTTAGGCACTGTCTCGGATAAAGATACAACAATATGCTGATTATTCATATTATAAAGTAGTTACCTAATGAATTTATCCCTTGTTCTTTACCAGTTGGATGGCGGTCACTATAAAACCAACGAAAGCTAATGGTAAAATTCCAGTGCCGAAATTCGGGGCCTAAGTGATTAAATTTCAGTTGTATGTCGCAGTAGAACATTTAGGGCATAAGCCAGCTCTAGTTTGATGTTGACGCAATGTTTTATAGCACACTGTTTGTAAAATAAGCTAATTAGCAGAATATTCTTTACGTAGAGAAGTTGTGACGTTACAACTAGCTAAATGCTTACCGTACTAGGCCTATAAGGACGACTAGGCTACGGCCTGGACAAATGACGAATTTTGGTTAAGTTACCGGCGGGTGCTGGAGACATTTATCTGCTCCGAAACGTTCGGGCTCGCTCATGCGCTCAACCACTGTCTTCAATGACCGCCGAAGGGGCTTTTTGCCCGGGTGTTCAGTGGCCCGGACATGCAGCTCACCACTTACGTCCACCTGGTGTCAAAGTTATGAATTGGTGCAGCTATACCAACACTCCACGTGGTGCTTGATAGTGGAAAACTTTACTTTTTTGCGTTCCACACCGGCAGCAGACGTAGCTCAGTCGGTACAGGGGTAGGCTAGATGACCGATGAAGAGAGGTTTGATTCCTGGCAACGGTAGCAGCGTCCAGACCGGCTGTCGACCGCACCTCTCTCAATGAGTATCTCAGTAGGTAGTGCAACCGCAGTGTGAGCTGACAGCTCACTACCATCTGGTGCCGACATTAAGACTGTGCCACCATGGGAAGGTGATTGACTGAGCATGCAGAATAAAAGGTGAAGGTAAAGTTCACCTTAGAACAGTCCACGAAGGCCCAGAGAGGGAGTAGAGGTATAATTCTACTCTTTTTTTAACCTCGGCATTAGTCAACGCCACGCCTCGGCCGCTTTACCCCCGGGAAAGAGACCAGGTACCCACTGTATGGGAGGCTGGGTGGGCTCCAGGGCCAGTCTGGACAGGTGCAGAAAATCTCGCCTACCACCGGGATTCGATCCCCGGACCGTCCAGCCCGTAGGGAGTCGCAGTACCGACTGAGCTATCCCATACGACCTTGCGTAGCGGCAGAGATACAATTGCATTGGGAAAATGTCGTGCAGAACTATGGACGACTTTTGAAAATGAACATTTGTATTAACATTTATTTTTCTTCCACATAAAAGAAGGTTTCTCAGGTTGTTTAACAGCACCGTGCCATGTGAATAAGTTACGTAATGCCAAGCGATGTTAGAGACCGAGTGTGTATCACAAATTGGAAACAAATTTGAAAGTAGAGGTCGTGATCTGTTTTAATTTCGGGATTTCACTGGATCTGAGGGAAATCAAAATAACTGTAGGGTACATAGTCTAACTCAGTCCCGTCCAACCTTCAGCTCGCGGTCAACATGTCGCGCGCGACACAGCGTTATGTCGCCGTCGGAGAAATTTGAAACGAGAAAACAACTTTTAACTCTTTCCTTGGCGAAGGCGAGATAGAACGCCGAAGCAAGTTTCAAAGCTTATAACCTGTTTGCTTACAGAGACTTACTTCACATTAATAATTATTCAGTTGCATAAAAATGTGCTAAAATAGCGACACCCAAACATAGGTTGTAAATTTGATGTTTGTTGGACCGTGCATCATTGTGATAACTGAAGAATAAAAACCAACTAGATGCCGCTTATTATTTTATTGTACAGGGTTATTCATAAGTCCCTCCGGGATTTCCGACCTCTGCGGTACAGTAGCCGGGAGGGTCACGCCGAAGGGGAGCATGTCAACAGAGGAAGAGACACTCCAGTTTTCTGTCCTACCTTACAGGTGCTCGATATGTGCACCCTTGATGTCTGTCTTGGTTGTTGCGCAGCCGAGGTCGGAAGTTCCGGAGGGACTTATGAATAACCCTGTACTTCTTATAGGCTCAACATGTTTCGGGCACTACTATGCCCATCATCAGGAGCTCGCGACTATAATGTTGATTACCACATTGGTCGTTTCGTTCTGTAAAGATGGAGGGGGGTAGCGTTAATGTAAAATTATGGTTCTTAGTGGTGTATGTGCAGTGTGAAGTTCTTTGTCGCTTGGTTGTAGCTGGTAACGTGGTTCTGTTAATATTAAGGTTGTAAATTGTATTGTTTATAAATGTTTCCTACTATTATAATCATATTTTTATTGCACATGATGCGTAGAGAAATACACATGATTGCACATATATTAATTCAGCTTTCATTATTTGCATTGAATTTTATATTTCCTGCACGGGGACCAAATTTTGCCAAAGTTACCCACACCACATAACAGGTTGAGCAGGCCTGGTATAGCCGGTACCCGACTCAGTATCCTACCATTTACATCTTGAACACAGAACAGACGCGATGCTCTTGTGATACTCCGAACTAACCAGTAGCTTCAGGATGGTGGTTACAAAGACGCTAACGCTGTCCCTGTCCACACCACGTAGGCGTGTAGGAAGAGTAGAGGTATAGCTCCACCCATTCGTAACCTCGCCACTAGATGGAGGTGAGTGGTCAACTTCGCCTTCAGGCCGCTTTACCAACGGAAAAGAACGTCAGTACCCATAAAATAGGAAGCTGAGTGGGCCCGAGAACCGGTCTGGACGTTTTGGAAGAGAGAAAAAAATCTTGCCCTTTCCGGAATTCGAACCCTGGGTTGTTCCGCCCTAACATAGTCGATATATTATGGCTTAAACACTGAGTTATTAATTCGTGACTCTCGTGACTTTGGTACTTGTCTTGATAAACACTAAATACGTATTAACCTAACATATCACCAGTGGACTGCATGGAGCGGGGGCTTTCGTGTTGAGGCAGAAAATTTCTCAGACGGCCAATAAATTCCCGACTCTTTACGGAACACGAAGGTCCATTAACCCGTTCACAACAACTCCCTTGATTTTTGCTCCATGGCCAGAAGAATCCAGTCTGCATCATCAGAGTACTTATTTTAGTGTCTATTTAATATTGTGCTTCCATTTGTTTCTAGATCTCGCGAGTTGTTTCTTACCTTCTGGTTTTTTTCTCGTAACATCTTCTAACCTTGTCCCATCTATTGCATTGGACTTCATTTAGGTTGGTAAAATCAACAACACTCACTCTTTCGCTTCCTTGTCCCTGTTTGTGCTGCATCACACCAACTATTTGTTTTTTCCCCCTATGGCGCTGCGGCCCAACGCGGGCCATGGCCTCCTCATTCTTTAGGTTTCTAAACCACACACAACGACGCGTCACAGTCGGTAGGACTCCTCTGGAGAGTGATCAGCCCTTCGCAGAAACCTCTACCTGACAACACACAACACTCACAACAGACAGACATTCATGTCCCCGGTGGGATTCGAACCCGCAATCTCAGCAGGCGAGCGGCCGCAGACCTACGCCTTAGACCGCGCGGCCACTGGGACCGGCGCTGTTATTTATATTAGTATTAATAAATAAATAAACCCAAATTAGGCTTTTCAACTTCAAATCGAACGGTCAGCTTTCGGTATCGTATTCAAGATACCTTCTTTTCGAATACTGGCCCGCAGCCCGACAAACCCTACGGAAGTTACTCTAACTTCCCTTCACTATCTCAAAGCAAATTTCGGAATTGTACCTTTTGCAACAGTGGGCCAGGTAGCTCAGTCGGTATAGCGACTGACTACGGGCTGGGCGGTCCGGGGTCGAATCCCGGTGGGAACGAGATTTTCCGCCCGTCCAGACCGGCCCTGGGGCCCACCCAGCCTCTTGTAAAATAGGTACCGGGTCTTTCCCGGGGGTAAAGTGCGGCTGGGGCGTGCTGCTGACCACTCACCCCCTTCTAGTGCCGCGGTCATGGAAGAGTAGAGCTATAACTCTACCCACCCTCTGGGCCACACCGGGCCTGTAATGGGATCACTTTACCTTTTTTACCTGTTGCAGCATTCCCTGACAGCTTCCTTCTAAATCCCTTCCAATTCATTATTCATTGGACACCACAGCAGTCGGAGCCACATGACTTTCCAGTTAAATGCGCGTCGTCAAACAAGCCAATATACATCAAAGGAAATCAGGATATATTAAAATGGTACAGTTCACCCTATAACCTGCTATGAAGATCCCGAGGTGGAGCAGAGGTACAACTCTACTTTTTTTTTAACATCGACTCTAGATAAGAGCGGATGGTTAACGCCAAGTCCCGGCCGCTTTATCCCCGGCAATGTCCCGGTATCATTTGTATAGGACGCGGGTGGGTCCCAGGGCCGTTCTTGATGGGTGCGAAAAATCTCACCCCCACCGGGATTCGATCCCCGGACCCTCCAGCCCGTAGCGAGTCGCTATACCGACTGTTACGGTATTTGATAGCTTTCGGAACACACTGCGTGCCAGGGAACGATGAAGGCACCAAGCGCCATTCTTTTTTGTCTTACATATACAATTTTTACGCTGTGGTGCAACAGCCCACCTCGGGCCTAGGCCGCCTCGTTTTGAGGTTTCTACATCACACGCAATTAGACACACACACACACATACGCGCGCGAGCGCGTGGTAGGACTCCTCTGAACGAGTGATCAGCTCGCTGCACAAGCCGCTACCTACAGGACACACAACAAACACAAGAAACGAACATCCATGCCGTCAGCGGGATTCGAACCCGCGATCCCACCAATCAAGCTGTTGCCGACATTCGCCTTAAACCGAACGGCACACATATAACAGGCCTATACTTTTTCTTATGTGAGATTTGAATGTCCCACGGAAGTGACTTACGTAATTTTGTTGGTTTTTAGTATGTGACGCCGTGTGATGTGGTAGGACGATTCGGAGTAGCATGTTGCCGTGTCTACAGAACAGCAGATAAGCTGGAAATGTAGATACTGATGTACAGGACTGCACGGTGGCACATTCACGTAAATAATCTGCTAATTAATGCAGTTCACATATGATGTCTGTGTCTCAGTTAACAATAATCCTCTGGGAAGTCGACTACGACCAAAAAACAGATGGTGGATTTGTGTACAAACAGATATTAATAAATACAAAATTACAATTTGGAAAGGGAGGTCAAAAACAGAGCTGAATGAGAAAAGTCCATTAAGGAGGCGGGAATCCGCATGGACTGTAGTGTCATTGAAGAAGAAGAAGAAGAAGAAGAAGAAGAAGAAGAAGAAGAAGAAGAAGAAGAAGAAGAAGAAGAAGATGATGATGATGATGATGATGATGATGATGATGACAAAAAAAAGGAGAAGAAGAAAAATTCCTTGCGTCAGGTACAACATTTAATCATTTTCTTCCACATACAACTGTTTCTTGTAAAGGAAAAAAAGAGACGTCATTTTAAATGTCTTGCAGGTCAGTGCGTTATCCCTCTCTCAGCAGCACTGCGCTACAAACTGGAAGATCGCCGGTTCGATTCCCCATGGTGTCATTGGAAGTTTTCATTGAAGAAATCCTTCCTTCCGCACTGCGGTCCTGGGGTCGACTCAGCCTCTAACAGAAATGAATGCTAGGAATACTTCCTGGGGGGTAAAAGCGGCCGGTGTATAATGTGCCGATTGTCTTGAAATCTGGGAGCCTCAACCTCCTGGAATCCTCAGGGCCTACCCAGGCCTGTACAGGGATTGCTTTACCGTTATCGGGAATTTTTTTTGTCTGGTCTGTTTCAAAAAAGACGAAGACCCTTGGTCTAATAAGTGTCGCCAGTTTAAAGAAATTAGTTTATTTGTCTCTTAGGTGTATCGGAAATTCAATTTCCGACGATCGTTAAGTTGACACAATGAAGTTCGGTACAGCGCAGCCAATAGAGCGACTCGCTACGGGTTGTCGTCGAGATGTACCACCCCCCCCCCTTCCCCCCAGATCGGCCCCGAGTCCCACCCAGCACAATTAGTATCGTGGCCCTTTCCGGGGTAAAGCAGCCGGGGCGTGGCGTTGACCACACACTCTCTTTGGCGCGGAGGTCAGCCATGGATACAGCTCTAAATTCTACTGCCCCTCCTGTGCCCTCAGTGGCATGTTACCATTCTGTTTTTGCCTCTAACTGTAGTTGATACAGCACGAAATATATTCTCCATAAATAGACCTATTTGACCAGGTTCGGTAGGATCCACGTTAGTTTCCTACAAACCAGTATTCTGTCTGCTCGTATAACAAAAATATATAACTTCGTTGCGTTCCTCTTGCTCGTTCCAGCGATTGATCGGTTCCTAAGGTCGCGCGTGCAAGCATTACATGATACTAGTGACGTCAGAGGGGGACCGCGGTGGCACAGTGGTTACAGTACTGCGCTGCAAATCGGAAGGTCGTTGGTTCGATCCCAGCTGGTGTCACTGGAATCGCACTATGGCCCTGGGGTCGACCCAGCCTCTAACAGAAAAGAGTACTAGAAGTATTTCCTGGGGATAAAGCCGGCCGGTGCGTAGGGCTGACAACCTTACCACCATCCTGTGCCGTTGTCACGAAATCTGGGAACCTCATCTTCCCGGAACACTCTGGGCCACTCCAGGCCTGTAAGAGGACTGCTTTACCTTAGTGACGTCAGAGACATGGTGATAAAATTTTGGTGATCAGGGAGGAGACAATTCAAGCGTCTTCTCATTATCTGGGACTAGGACTTCCATGGTCAAGACAGCGAAAATGTTACGTAATGTCTGTTTCTAGGGGGCAAAGTAAGGATTTTGTGAAGAACTCATTATTCCCAAATATTAAAATATACACCAGGGCGTCTGTCGAATTAATACATGATTTGCGTGATTTTAGGCTTCCGTCGCGCTGTAGTTGAGGTCTTCGCTCTTCTGGAATGTTACGTAGCATTGGTTGGGAATTTTTTATCAACGATTCGATGCAGCCTGTGGGTCCAATTTGAAGGGCCTTGGACTGCCCGACCATTAAAGGTGGGACTCACAGACTGTCCCGAAACGTCGGTAACCGATTACAAACCTACTCTGCATAACATCGCAGAAGAGCGAAAACCTCTGAGAAATGATTCATTATCGCCTTGTACCTCAACATCATGTTTTCTGATTTCGTCCGTTCTAATGCCACAGGCTTGAAAGCTTAATTATAAGATTTTTAAAAAAAACCGCCTGACAGTTACAGGCACATAATGTTTGTGCCCAGTATGTGCACTATTTTACCTTTCGTCCGAACACGACGTTCAGCTGTTGAAGCAGATACACCAAGTCACTGAAATTGGCTGCTACAGCATGTCCCCTTGTCAAGGCACAATAATTTTATGCCTATCAATATCGACTGCATGCTGTCATAAACGGTAACGTCTCCCTCAGTCTTCACCAAATAACGCTGGGATGGTGATAAAAACCAGGAGAATCGCATGACGGGGTATGTGTCACGCGGGGAAGAAATGAGAACTCCGTGCAGTATTTGGTCTCAAAATATGGAAAGTTGAGATAAAATACGGAAGACTTACCCCGCAGATAGGAGTACGATGTTCTAATTAATCCTATAAAACAGGGTGTGAAGATCCCGACCGGATTTACTTGGCCCGGGATAAGGACCAAAAATGGGCTTTCGTGAGCAAGAGTCTGAACTATTATAATATTGTATATAAAAGGTAAAGTGATCCCGTTACAGGCCCAGTGTGGCCCAGAGGGTGGGTAGAGGTATAGCTCTACTTTTCCATGACCGCGGCACTAGAAGGTGGTGAGTGGTCAGCAGCACGCTTCGGCCGCACTTTACCCCTGGAAAAGACCCGGTACCCATTTTACAGGAGGCTGGGTGGGCCCCAGGGCTTGTCTGGACGGGCGGAAAATCTCGTCCCCACCGGGATTCGATCCCGGACCGTCCAGCCCGTAGTCAGTCGCTATACCGACTGAGCTACCGGGCCCACAGTATTGTATGTAAAGTGCATTATATATAAATTAACCTACATTACACGCACCAAAATACACACATTAGACGTTGGTAAATCTCCTACATGTTTCGGAACGTCATAGGAACCATCAGCAGGGAGTCTTCTCAGTAGTTAGTGTATGGCTGTCTTTACCCACTTAATTGTACAAGGGACCATTTAGAGGGTGCTACGTTAACTACTGAGAAGACGCCCTGATGATGGCATCTATGACATGCCGAAACACTTAGAAGGTTTATCAGCGTTTGATGTGTGTATTTTGGTGCATGTAAGGACGGAAGTGAAAGTTTAGAGTTCCATACAGGCAGAACATGTAATGACTCGTTGAGACACTAGCGGTTTCTCAAGAATATTTCTGCGTGGAATTGGTATGTAATTAGTTAAAGTTGCTTCTGTGCTTAATTAGGCATCACGACTTGAAGAAGTATGGTAGAAAGAAGTTTTGGCTCCACGTATTCTTGACCTCGGTGTTGGGTGAAGGTGAGTGGTTAGTTGCACGCCACGACGGCGTTAACACCGGGGAAAGAGCTGCCGGGGCCCATTGATATGGGACTGGGTGGGTTTCAGAAAAGGTTTGGGCGCTGCCCAGAGCAGAAAAATCCGCTGTCTCCTGCCTGAAAAGGAACCCTCACTTTCTAAGCATTATAGGGGCGTGATATAATTAGTGGAACATTAGTGCCATCATTACGTCATCAGAATATTACCTGACACCGTATTGTCAAATTCATAAAATCGATATCGACAGGAGTGTACTTAACTGTATCAAATTCGATATCAGTAGAGCGGTTAGTTTTGTTTATTTTTTTGTTTTAACGAAGGAATGGAAAGTAAGAATACCGGTAACCAATTGACCTACTAAATGCACAGAACAGAGTCCTGTATCTGTTTAACAACAGACCTGTCTTTAACTGTATCTATCCTGAGCCACATGAATCCAACCTAAATTTCCCACTTTATTTCCTTAAGATCCGACGTAACATCCCATCTACAGTCAGTGACTGTGGACTTTGCAGTTGACCTTGACAGTGTTTTGCGCTGGGGAGATTCAACCGTCCCTTGTTTGTGACCACCAGCCGATGTATTCCAGTTAAAATTATATTATACTGAAGTGCAGTTGTGTACTGTGCGTGTAAAGTAATAGAGTTTTTATCTGTAGTGTTCTGTGGTTAGAGCCGTGCATAAATTTGCCTTTAAGCTTGTTGTCAACGGGAAATAAACTACGGCACAAAGTGGTGGAGACTGATGTCTTTGACAGGATCTACAGATCCCCCCCACCGACAGTCGTCGCTAGTGTTAAGGATCTCTATCCGTTCTCTTGAGTAAAAAACATTACGCCTGTACCTTCCATGTCGTATTTGCTCTGCAGGTGTACCGAATACGTTTCGCATGCATCCCTGTTGTCCCTTGTGATTTATACATGCCCCGTCCATCCCATTCTCCATGATCTAATCCTACTAATATTTGTTGGTAAAGACGACCACGCATTACACATTCTTGTCCTTCCGACCCTTGTTCCTTCTTTAGCTCCAGATATTTACTTCAGTACTCTTCTTCCAAAAACCCTGCCTCAGGAAACTACCAGCACTACTCCGCAATTAAAGGTTATTACTAATTTTAGGGTTATCATCCGATTAGTAGATTCAATAGATTAGCAGTATAATATTTAGGCCTATCAATGAATAAAAAACACTGTCGTCAGCATAATGGCTTACTCTCTGTTACTTTCACTCTCTTCTTGGATGCAACGCCGTATAGTTTGGTATATATATATACGCATGTTTCAGTGGAGCCTGCTTCTGCCTTCTTCCCAGTGCATGCATAAATTGCAGTTGAACTTGGTTATAACGTCATGAAAGGGACGGAAAATTTTGTGTCGCTATAAAATAGTGTTATGATAACCGAGGAATGTAATGTTATGGTTAAGAGTAAGGAATTTATTGGTACCACAGAAATCTGACGTTATAAAGGAGGTGTTGCTTAAGCCGTCGTTGTAATAACCGGTTTCGATTATGTATGAATCCTAGGAAACGTCAGTGCGTATATAACTACACGGCGTCACATCCCAGAAGAATTATCTTTACAGTCAGTATCGTGGAAACCTCCAGTCGCATGCACGTCATGTAAAAGTAACATATGCATGCTTCCACTAATACACTGAACTAGAAAATGTTCAGACTTAGTCCAAATTTAGCAACAAAGAGCTCAAATGATAGAGTTGTCGTGAAAGTTTTGCGCTGTAAAATTTAGAGTGTGTCAGTGGACAATGGTAAAATACGTGAAGGCGGTAAATTGTGAAATACTTTTGTTGCAAACGAACATCGTGTAATGACAGCAAAGGTCACAAACAGGCGCTGTTTGTAGACACACGTTCATCTTGGTTATAGATAAATCAGCGTTTATTTTGCGAATGTATGTAAAATGCGTCTAGTTCATTGCAGACGGTTTTGCCTGTATATCTTTTCTTTCTCTCCATCCACCTCGCCTATTGTGTACGAACTTCTCCGTAGCTTCCTTTCCTCCTTTTCGTAGAAGCTCGTTTATATTTTTGTATACTTCCTTCTGGGTAATTCCCCGGAGTCTGAATTTTATATGCCGACGTTTCGGAACATTCTGTCTGGTCCATCTTCATAGACACGTAGGTATGAAGTATACTTCATACCCACCTGCCTATGAAGATGGAACAGATAGACGGTTCGGAAACGTCGGCAAATAAAACTCAGACGCCGGGGAATTACCCAGAAGCAAGCATACAACATTCAGAAAAATGCCGAAATTTGAAATCAAGAATATCGTTTATATTTTCTTTGTCGTTGTTGATGTCTGCGCGCCGTTATATTCAGACACGGGAAATTCAGTGTTTTCCTGCAAACAACCAGTGACTGATAACGTGTCCCTCTGACGTCACGAGCAAGGTTTAAAACAGCAGGCAGAGTGGTACGGCAGGTCACTTGAACTCCGAGCTCGTAACGGTTGCACATGGTTTGAGAAAGCACAGTGCGTTACCTCCGTGAAAGAGTTTTGTGCAGGAAGTTGCGTTTGTGCTGTACTTCATATGCCAAAATAATCTCAAAGTGGAGGCTTTATATAGGCCTTCATAACAGCATAGAGACTAGTCGTTTGTTTAAAAGTGAAGTCACACTAGGGCAGTCAAACTCAATCGAAAGATTATAAATACAGTTCTTTGAACATTCAACCAAAGCTTTTAGTCGTGAACTTCGTTACTTCCTACCTCATTAATGCGTTGATAACCAGTTAAAATGGTCGGTACAAATGTCAAGAAGATTGCTATTCGAATGGTTCGCAGCAAGATGAGGAAGAGGGAAGAGAATGGTGTTCGGCAGGATCACGTCATCTTGCTTTCTGCACAACAGAACAACGACCATCACAACAATAACAGCAGTGGAGCTGCGACTGCGCCTGCTACTGCAAATTGCGGTACAATCATTCCGACAGTGTCAGCAACAGTCATCTACCCTCCTCCTGTGCCCTCGCCAACGGACGCTACTCTTGTTGCCAATGGTAACAGTCCACGGCGGCAGTTCCTATGGCAGATCCCGCCCGCGCACCCCAGTGTCTTGTACAACGACAGGGTAAGTACAGTGAAATTTCAGCTTGGAGTAGGTTGTGCATAAAGGTCTATGAAGATTTGGAATTTTTGGAGTCAGCTTTACAGTTAATAAGCTACAGGACACAAAATGAAGGAAAGTTAAATATTTCCACTAGGGCCCTGCTAGGACGCGCTTATAATCTGATTTATTACCAGTAGTACGCTCCTGTTTCTGTTTGTTAGTACTTCCTGACAATTTGTAGAGTATTAAAATGCGCACAAACCACATTCAAGAATATTTTAAGTCTGGCAAGCCAGAATATTTGTTTCATGAAGTTGTAATTACAAATAAGTAGTTAATTCAGTATGGTTTCAAATAACTGATTCTTAAATTTGTTTCCTTTAAAGTCTGTCAATATTTTGATTTATGTTGCTATGATTGGAGTTTTGTTAACGTTCTTGTATTCTGCGCATTATTTCCCATCAATTTCGTTACAGAGGGTTTCAGTGTTGTGCTAGTATTGACAAGTTTTTGCGATGTTTTCGCTGTTTTAATGTCGTAAGTGTATTTGAAAAGCCACTTTCTTTTTGGTAGCTCTTTTGACACAGCGTCTTTTTTATTCTACCAGGAGCTGATCTGTTTATTCATCATGAATGTAGTGTAGCAAATTCATACCTGCAACGAAATTTGTTTCCGGTTGCTGCTAGTAAGGAGAGAAGAAGTGTAGACGAAGAAAATGTTTTTCAGAGTGAGTTCCACGAAACTCAGGGGTTCAGCGAAACTGATAAAACTTAGGCATTTTTATGTTATCGTAGTTATTTTATTTACTTTTTGAAATTGTGAATATGAGGCAATATTTAAAAACAAGTAATTTTACACTTTGACACGGAATACTTTGGAAAGAAATCGGTGTGTTCATTGAAATAGCCTCATCTGTCACGCTGAGATATTAATACATGATAATTTGTATAGTTTTTATTGATTGCTTAAACCTGCAGTGAAGTTTGTTAGTTTATATGCCTACAGGAAAAAAAAGGACCAGTGTTCTACATTCTTATTTTTTATTTTTGTCTATATTGTCAATTGAAAAACAGGCAGGGTTCCATGACATTTCAGTCCAGAAAGGGTTTCACATAAAGAGGTTGAAAAACACTTCCTGAAAGACACATCTTGTAGGCTATGTGTATCATTACATGCATGCTGAACTGTGCTTGTAATCAAATAAAACAATTTATGTCAACAGTGAACAGGATTCATTTCTTTTTTGTAATGCAAGGTCAAAACATAGAGATATGTAGTAGTATAATTTTTGTGTAAAGAAATTTATACTTTTAAAAATGATTACAGGTGTGGAAAACTGTGTGCATATTTATTATTCAGACCACCTTGCTTTGAGTTTGATGAATTCTAGCATATTTTGTATATATTTGTGGGTCCTCAGATGGAACTTGCTTCTGCTCACCCATTTTGTATATAGAGTTTTGAGGTGGCTCCAGATTTTGGAAAATTTGTGCATTCATGAATTATGGAATATTCATCAGAGACATCTAAATATACACAGAAGTGAACACTTGTCAACCTGAAGGTAGCAGTCATATTATAAATTGTGTAGGGTATTAGTCAGTGGTTTGTCTTAATGTGCTCAACATTTGAATGTCTGAACTGTGTAATGGAACACAAAACTGATATGACAATTTGAGATGATTTAGTCGGAAACAGAGCTAATCGGAGGCTACTTTAAACACTTTCAGGTTAACAAATGTTTTAATGTAGTGTGTACCATTATAAAGTTCAGCTTACCATGATGCTTAATATGAATTTCTTCTGTTTCCAGGAAGCACTTGTACATTGTTCGCTGCCTTTAGAACAACCAGGAGTATGCCGTGCGTTTCAAAAGACTCTTCAAAGATCCTGGAAACGCCTAGTAAAGAAGAGACTAATCAATGAAACATACACTATCCCAACAGAACTTCGCAATCAGTTGAAGAATATGTATGTTTACTGACCAGCATTCTCACAACAGTCATATGAGGGAATGAAAATATAAGTAACTGAACAGTTCGATATACCAGCATTGCTTAACAGATTGCAAATAAAATGCTTGCTTAGTTCAATAGATTAGTACATTAGTTTTTGTGTAAAGAAATTTATACTTTTAAAAATGATTAAAAGTGTGGAAAACTGTGCGCATATTTATTATTCAGGCCACCTTGCTTTGAGTTTGGTGAATTCTAGCATATTTTGTATATATATTAAATAATGTTAATGTAAATATTATATATATTAAAAAAATGTTCATAGCAAAGAAGAAAAGTGACATTAACAATGGATTATAATTGTAATGAGTTTTACTCACTGTTTATTGTGACCCTGTCTAGCCAAATTTTTAAAAATAATTTGAACTTTGATTTAGATTCATGTGTTTATTGTTACTGTAAATTATTTTTGGGATAAGTTTGTGGATGACAAAAATTAATTTTATGGACGAAAATTTGTGACGAGATGATAAATGTGAATTGATATTCAGAAAATAATGACAGAGCTGTACTATTCAGATACAAGTTAATGGTTTGTAAATAATTGTATGTACATATATTTCTAATTAATTTGTATATATTTCTGAAGAATATGTCACTTTTAGTAATTTTAGTAGTCACAAAAAGAAGTAAGATTTTTTTTTATTCGGACACACTAGTCGTGGATTTATGCCAAAATGTGCAGAAGGTGAATTTTGAGGAGAAATCAAAGTTGCAGGAGCATACATCATTGTTCATTGCCAATGGACACACACATTTCTTCCTTCTCTAAAGTGTAATGGTTCCTCATTATGCACTTTACACTTAAACTGTTTAGATTGCCATAAAACAAACTTTAATACTTAAAGTCTGTTCCAAGTGTGCACAAAATTTTACTGATGCTGCTCCTTAACTTTGTGTTAATTGTATGATGAAAACCAGTTATGCTGCTGTGGAGTAGTGCAGGTATTTCAAACACAATACATGTATGATCTGAAGTATTTTTAATGTTAATGTTGTTTGTTAAGCCTCATTGAAGCTTACATTTATTGTCTAATCATTCCATTCATCTTTGCAGTTCTGACAAATATTTGTAAGAAAGTTTATACCCGTTTCAGAAATTTGGAAGTGAATAAATGTTTCATACAGCGATTTTTCTCTCCCCTTATAACCCTGCCATTAAACTTTCTTCCTGTGTTGAAGTTCAAAGAGTAGGCTAAGAAGCAGAGATAATAGCAATGTGTTTTCCATGTGTTCAGGCAGATGGAGATACTGGTTTGGTGTAGTAGATGCAGTGCATGGTGTGCATACAAGTAAGGTTAGGGGGAGGAAAGAATTTTGAGTTATGCAACATTTGTATGCGGAGTGTGAAGACCATAAATACAAAGTGTAATTTCTGGTGAGGAATGAAAATTATAGTTAGATTTATAAACACAGACAATGCAGAAGAGAGAGTCATTAACCAAAATTTTGGTTTTTTTTCTTTTTCTTACTGAGATCTCCAGTTTTTAAAGCAGTATATACTTGATAGCTGAAGAGAATAGCCTGTGCTGGTTATTTCTTAAACTGTTCTTGGTTAATTAATTTTGTGGATGACAGTTATAATTATGGATAACATAGTAAAAGAAGTGAATGTCAAAATAATTGCAGCAAAGCAGCCTGCCAGGTGTTGTTTTGATACCTTGTTTGATTCCAGTATGCATACTATTCTGGAGAAATCTTGGCAGATATGTAACAGAACACCCTGAAGTATATACATGTATATAAAAAAGGAGCTTCTGTTTCTGCTTTTATAGTTTACTGTAGGGGTGTTTGTTTTCTGTTGAATAGGTAGGACTACACTATTTAGTATAAGCACTGATTTTCCTTTCGAAGGAAACACTTTGGAGAATTACATTTTGCCGATCTGAGAAACAAGACTGTTTGTGGAATTGATGTCCATAAATGCCTTCATGGTATGGACAGGAACAAGCTTGCTTGTAACTTTATGTAGCTTGTATTTGCATGCAGTTTTGTAGATTGCATTCTATTTTAAGTGTTTGTTTCGTTAGATAAGATTGGTGCACTTTTTCATGTTGCAAATTATTCAACTGACATGCCAGTATTAAAGAAACTGTTCATTTGATGGTATGTGGCAAGAACGTTGAAATAAGTTTGTGCATTGTGCACAATTATGATGCAGTTGTAAAAATAAGTGAACAGGTAGAGAAGTAAATGAAGAAAGTCCCAAAGCAAATTACAGGAGTTAACTATATCCATGGAGCTTGAAATGCTGGAAGCTGCCCTGCTGGTCCACAAATTTTTCAGAAGAATTAGTACCCTATTCACAGCAGGTGAAAACAATTAGATCAAAACAGAAGCTGGTTTAATTCAGTCCGCACATTGCAATTATCTACAGAAAGTTAATATTTAGTCCAAACGTGAGGTGTTAAGTGTTACTATATTGGATGGCCTGTTTCAACTATTGGAAAGACTCGACATGCTCTTGTTTCTTGTGGTATTCCACTGTGTATCCAGGGAAATGGTGGGATAGTACATCAGTTTGTACCATAATTTTTTTTTTCTAATTAATTATTAAATAATCATTGCACCATTTGATGCTATATAGTCTGAGGTATAGAAAGTGATAACTAAACCGTGAGGAGAAAGCCTTTATTTTGGTATTTTCTTTTCAACCAGCTGGGATAGCTTAGTCGGTATAGTGACTAACTACAGGCTGTTCAGTCCGGGAATTGAGTCCAGCTGATGGTGAGATTTTCCACACTCATCCAGATTGGTCCAGGGGCTCACCCAGCCATCAATGGGTACGAGTCTTTAACAGGGGTAAAGCAGCCGGGGTGTGACGTTAACCACCCACCCACATCTAGCGCCGAGGTTAAAGAAAGAGTAGAGGTATACCTCATCTCCCTCTCTTCATGGCCTGTTCTAGGGTGAACTTTACCTTTTTACTTATCCTGTCATCTATGCTGAGGTGTTCCAGTCTGTCTCTTACTTTTACATTTTCCAACTTAGATTTTCTATGCCATTCCTATCAACCCCAATGTATCTTGCATGTCGGTATTGTCTCATTCTCATAACTACTGAATCAATGCCAGGGAGCAGAGTCCTTCACATGAAGGTGCAGTTCCATGCTAATCATGAAATTCCCGACATTCTGTAGAACTTAAAGGCTCATTGTTTTATTCACAATTACCTGCCACTAGTCAGTGCCTTGAGCCAGTTGAATCCAGATGATGCCATCCCATTTTTTGTTTTAAGATTAATTTTAACATTATCCTCCTATCTATGTGTAGGTTTTCTAAGTGATAATTTCCCAACCAAAACCCTTTATATAGTCTGTTCTTACAGAAGTGAAAAGAAAGAAATAAAAGGATTTTATCTTTGGAAAAACAGATAGAAGAGATTTAACTGGAAAGTGGTGAGTAAAGCAGCATATGAAGGTATAAAAAATGACCAGAATAGAGTAACCATCAGAATACAGAACAGGGTATACTTTGTTATCAGGTTTAAAGTGTCTAATTTCATGTTATGTGGATGTAAATTAGGACAAGTTATAAATTTTTATTGTTCCTTCTAAACATGGGCTTGATGAGTTACAGCAAAGTTTGTACAGTCTTAAAGATAACTGCAGTAATGGTACTTACAGTTTCAAAGCTGGAAAGGTAATAGTGAACCCTGCACTTCATGGACAGAGGAGCTCTGGGACTTCACATCTTGCATCTTGCAGGAGTAAAATTTTATCAGACTTGTCCACTAATTGTTTGGACACGAGAATGTAGTACTCTTTTCTAACACATGCACAGATAGGCTAAATATTTGTTGCATTTTAGAATGAAATACACCTGTTGGACAGAGACAAAGGTGTGGTAAGAGTAAAATGGATCTTTTGTACATGGGTTGTGATGTTGAATTTTTATTATATTGCATATTGGTGCAGTTAAATGTTTATCTTTCTTGTAAAAGAATAAACAACAGAAAATAACAAAGAAGGGATAAAGTTCCTCAGAAAATTTGGCTCATGGTGGAGTAAAATTGTTTGTTATATTGAGTTTTATTTTTAAACATATTATGTCATCATCAGTAGCAGTAGTAATAATAGTAGTAGTAGTAGTAGTAGTAGTAGTAGTAGCAGGTGTTGAAATTTGCTAGGGTGGGGGGGAGGGAGGGCATCAAAACAGCGTAGGAAACGTTCTCACGTGCCCACTCCTGAATAGTTTGAGTCGTCGAAGTACCATAGTTTGCCGTTAGATGTCGGTTTGTGGAATGAATAGTGCTGCCACATACGATATCCAGCTTAGTTACTAGAAGGACAGGACGCAAGTCACACAGTTCATTTGGCGCGTTCTCAAAATTGCGAAAAGCGACTGTTAAATGCATCATATATGTACGTCCGTCCCTCTGTCTGCCTTTCCGCGTGGAACAAATCGGCTATCACTGGACGGATTTTCATGAAATTTGACATTTGAAGATTTTTCGAAAACCAGTCGAGAAAATTCAAGCTCGATTAAAATCGGACAAGAATAACGGGTAGTTCACATAACGATCTACGTACATTTATAATAATATTTCGCTGGATGCTTCTTAGAATGGGAAACATTTCAGACAAAAGTTGTAGAAAAAATCAAAACACGCAATTCATGCTTTAGGTTTCTGTGACCGTGCATCATGAGCAAATTTTGAAGTGAGATAGAAAGTACGCAATTCATGTTCGGCTCCCCCCCCCCCCCCGAAAAAGAGTCTTTTCAGATTAAAATTGGAAAAAAAAAGTAGAAACAGCACAGCCCCCACCAAAAACAAAAACAGCAATTTTTGTTTTAGGTTTTTTTGCCCCGGCACTATGAGAAAATTTTGAACGCGAAAAAAAAAAACCCAATTTATTTTCGCTCCCCCCCCCCCCCCCCGAAAATCGTGTCCTTTATGATATGATGTGGAAAAATAT